>Ga0364860_10414_pt1 | contig 27560 bp, 22 predicted proteins | sample ExccelAu500001D4_FD_206916 | JGI IMG/M metagenome (GOLD analysis project Ga0364860, IMG submission 206916) | Enriched cells from Trout Bog Lake Hypolimnion, Wisconsin, USA - BchlTB.Aug20.5000.01 .D4 | ecosystem: Environmental > Aquatic > Freshwater > Lake > Hypolimnion/Profundal zone | place: USA...
CTTTGACCGCGGGTTACAACCCGTAGTCAATAATATTCAACCCTTTCAGGGTTTCACTCAAGTTTGAAGGACTTAAATTTTATTGCCCCCCGACGAAATCAGGGGATCTCATTAAAATAATCATGGAACCCCGAAAGGATTCAATTCATTCACAACCATAATCGCCATAAATGGTGAATTATCATTTAATTCACCCTTTTTAACAATTCCGCCAGGGAAACCGTAATTATTCTGCCGATTGGTTTCCCATCGCGGTAGGTGATTACCCGGAACGTATCGGCGTCCTTTGGAATCGTCAGCTTTTCCCCCTTCTGATAAAGCGGGGTATGATGGTCAGGATAGGTGTTGTCAAATGTATAATGGATCTCCAGACCTTCAATTTCGGTATCCAACCGGATCAACAAATTACCCTTCTCATCCTTTGACGGAATAATTATCGCATCATAGAAACTCCGCGAAAAGTTAATATCGGCATTTGCGAGGCGATCCAGTTGAACTTCGGTCCGGCTAACAAAACTGGTCCAGTTCCTCTCCTGCCGGGGAGCCCATAGCACTTCGGCAAGGGCAAATGAACGGGGCCAGAACATATATTCCGCATGACGGAAGGTTGGCACGCTTTCAGCCCAAAGATTGCCCTGTCCCCCCAGAACACAGGTCGAGTCGACTCCATGAGGCACCGGTTCAAATGCATACACGGTTTTTAGGCGTAAAAGACTGTAGGTGGGCGGCTCAAGTGCGGGATCCCCCTGGTACAGATCAAGATAGGCATAGTTGGTAGGACTCATGACTACCCGATGATTCGATTTGGCAGCTGCAATTCCACCATCCATGCCACGCCACGACATTACCGCCGCATTGGGTGCCAACCCCCCTTCGAGAATTTCATCCCAGCCTATTAATTTCTTACCCTTTTCCTGAAGCATTTTCTCCAGCCGCTTGATGAAATAACTCTGCAATTCATTTTCATCCTTTAACCCGTTATCTTTCATCCGCTTTTGGCAATCCTCACATTTTTTCCAGAACCCTTTGAAACACTCATCTCCCCCGATGTGAATGTATTCAAAAGGAAATAATCCGGCTATTTCGGTAAAGACAATATTCAGAAACTCAAATGTCGAATCCCTTCCTGCGCAAAGGGCGTCATCGTCAATCCCGTAAAACTTCGAACCTGGATTAACCTTATAGGGAAGTCTGGTACACGAGAGATAAGGATAAGCGGCAATTGCAGACAGACTATGTCCCGGAACATCAATTTCGGGCAGAATATTGACATGACGGGCTGAAGCATAAGCCACAAGCTCCCTGATCTGTTCCTGGGTGTAAAACCCTCCGTACGTCGCCGCTTCTCCATCCTGGGGAGGCTGCCTGTCCCACCACAATCCTGTACGGGGGACACGCCAGGCACCGACCCTGGTCAGTTCGGGCAATTTTTTGATCTCTACCCGCCATCCCTGGTCATCGGAAAGATGGAGATGGAGGAGGTTGAACTTATAAATTACCATCTCATCGATGAGCTTTTTCACCTGATCAAGGGTAAAAAAGTGCCGACTCACATCCAGCAGCAATCCGCGCCAGGAAAAACGGGGCTCATCCTGAATTTCAAGAGCCGGGATAATTGACTCTCCGTGAATTGGGATTAATTGCAGCAGGCTTTGCACCCCGTAAAACAATCCCTTCGAAGAGGTTCCTTTCACGGTAATTGCAGTCGGCGAAACCGTTAAAACATAACCCTCTGTGGCGGTTTTTGACTTATCGTCGAGTATCAGGCTAATTGACAATGGAAATAAGGAGGCTGCCTTGCTGCTTTTAACCGGGAGGTGCAACTTATTCAGGGATTCTATCGTTTGGGATGCGTATCCGGCCAGAAATTTCAATTGCGGATCATTATACGTAATCGTTGTCTTTTGATCCATCGTAAAATAACCATTCCGGATTTCCACCTGTTTTGGCTGAGGAATAATATGGATGGTCTGCGCATTAGCAAACACAACCAGTAAAACCAGGAATAAGCCGGAAGTCAGTTTTTTGCAGGTCATCGCTATTTGTTGTTGACATAATCAATGGATAAATTCTTATAGGCCCGGGCCAACACGGCGATATTCCGCTCATCACCCTTTAAACTATCCACCGGTTTCGAGAGATAGTAATCCACCGGCGGCATTAAAGATCCGGATACCGGTTTGGTAAACCCGTAGAGTCCCACTTTTGCTTTGATTGCGGCAGGAATTACTTTCGCCGGATCCTGTCCGTTCCAGTTGGCCAGGCAGGTGACCAGGCGCGTATGCGGACCCAGCATCTTTCGGACCGATTCTGTGGTGGCGATATCTCCGGCCTCGTTCAATACCCAGTCTACCTGCTTCAGCATATCCGATCCGGCAATATCCCTGCTGGTAAGCTGACAGGAGGTGAGCCAGATGATGCAGTCGGGTTTTGTTTTTTTGACTGTTGCCCGGATCTTCTTCCAACAGCGGTCAATCGCTTTCCGCCGGAACTGCAGTTCAACTTCCGGAGTTATTTTTTCCGCTCCGGGGAAAGGGCGTTTCATCAGTTCGCGATACATCATCTTTTCACAATCCAGCCATTTCAAAGGCGGGTAGGGTTCCATGGTTGCACCGGGGTTCCAGAGCCAATCGATAAACACACCATCCATATTGGTCTTTTTTATCGCATCCCGGATGGATGCGCAAAGGAAATCGATGTAGGTTGAGGTATATGGAATATGCGGATTCGATGGAATTCCATAGCTTAATCCGGGATGTTCAAGACCCCACCGGGTATTTGACCCTGCACAGAAATATCCAAACACCTTCATATTCTTTTGATGGGCCAGCTTCACCTGTTCGGTCAGAAAATCATATTTCAATCCGGGTTGTTCCGGAACGATTCCATCTTTATACCAGGCATATCCGTTACAGGAAACCGCAAAAGACTGGATCACATTACAGCCAAGGTCGGCATACCAGTTAACATGATCAGCGGGGTTGGCATCTGCCCATAACCCTGGCGCGGCAAACCCGTTCGGACCACCTTCTCCCCAGTTAAAATCAATGTCATAGGCCTTGATCGGTTGCTCCGATTCTTTTGAGGTATCGGAACAACCGGATAAAAGGACGATAAACAGGATAAAAAGAAGGAATTGAATTTCTTTCATTCTATTTTCCTACTTAAGAATCACCTCGAGCACAACAATTTCGACCGGTGGTTTCTGAACCGGAAGTTCAAGGTTCAGGTTGTTTTTCCCTTCACCCCTTGCCGCATGGAATTTAATCTCGGAGGCATCATGCAGGAATTGTATGTATTTAACCTTATCTCCCATATTTTTAAGGACCAGATTACCCATCGGATAACTGAGCAGATGAATATACAACCTTTTCATCTTCGGATTATAGGTCAGGAGGGTATTGGCCGGAGCAACAAAATCAGCCGGAGCTTCCGTACAGTTATAAATCGAACGGTTGTTGTATTTCATCCATTCACCCATGGCCTTCAAACGGTCCTGAGCCCTGAAGTCGAAAACCCCGCGGGCGGTCGGGCCGACATTGAGCAGTAAATTACCCCCTTTGCTGACCGACTCAATCAGCAGCTCGAGCAATTGAGGGGTGCTTTTCCAGGTATTCTCATCACGGTAGTATCCCCATGATCCGGAAAAGGTCTGACAAGTCTCCCATGCGATTTTCTTGCCGTTGCGTTCAGGCCATTTCTCAACTTTGTATTGCTCGGGAGATTCGAAGTCCCAGCCACCATCCTGATCCTTGAGGTCGAGACGGTCGTCAATGATAATTCCTGGCTGAAGCGTCCGCACCATTTTCAGAAGATCCTCGGAACCCCAGTCGTTATGATCCTTTCCATGCTTGCCAGGGAAGGAAAAATCAAACCAGATCACACTGATCTCTCCGTAATTGGTCAGTAATTCGCGAACCTGGTTTTTCAGGTATTCGCGGTATTTCGACATGTCGCGGTCTTTGTTCAGACGGGCATAGGCGGAATCGGATTCCTGCCTCTGGGGGTGCATCTGATCAATCGTATAGTCAGGATGATGCCAGTCAATGAGTGAATAGTAAAAACCGACTTTTAACCCTTCAGCTCTTAAAGCATCGACATATTCCCTGACAACATCTCTTCCAAAGGGCGTATTCGTAGATTTGTAATCGGTAAACTTCGAATCAAACTGACAGAACCCTTCGTGATGTTTTGCAGTTAACACCACATACTTCATCCCTGCTTCCTTGGCCATCCGGGCCCATTCCTTTGGGTTAAAAAGATCGGGATTGAACTCTTCGAAATACTTCTGATATTGCTCGTTAGTCATCCTCTCGTTGTTCTTTACCCATTCGTGGCGGGCAGGCAGGGCATATAAACCCCAATGGATAAACATCCCGAAACGGGCATTGGTCCACCATTCCATCCGTTTGGTTTTTTGCTCTGCCGTTTCCGCCTTTAACTGGGCGGAGGCAGTGTCGTGTATTGCCAGAATTGAAAGCAGCAATACCAGAATCATCCCGATCTTAAACCTGTTCTTCATTCGCTTTAGTTTTATTGTTGTTTGAATCAAAATTTAAATTCTTTGTGGTGTAAGGTAAGTAATCAGAACGATATAATGTACTTTTTATAATTCTGGTTTTCTACTTTTTGACCCCTCTGAATTTCCTTTCACTACCCTTTCCCCGCTTTTCCCTGCCTTTCCCCGCCTCTGGAGGGGTTAGGGGAGGTCCGGGTTAGTGGAGATCTGGATTAGAAAAGTCTGGGGTTGGGAGAGTTCAAAAGTGGAAATAATTGATTACACCATGCTATTGTTCTTATGGCTTAAAATTAAACTTTTATCCATCAGTAATTGAAAAAATACATTTTCAACTTATTCTCTTTGTGGCATTGCCTCAGTCGTCTTACCGATTCTTCGCAGTGAAGGCTTTCCAACACGCATCAAACCCTAAAAACGTCGTTAAACAGGGCCCTAAAATAGAACTTTTTTAGTAAATAATCTCCGAACTTATTTTCCTATCTTCGGCATTTCAATCTCCAGATTATGCTTATTCGGCTTCCGATTCTTTTAATCCTTCTGTTCATACTTTTCACTTCCGGACTGAAAGGGGATAATCTGCCATTATCAAAAAATGACAATTTGCCATCTTCGGTGGATATGGAGATCTTTTCAGTTTCCAAAAAGAATACCCATATGCCTTTAGGGACTGTTAACCAACGGTTTGTAATTCATGCCAGGAAAACCACCGGAACCATCAAACTCGATGGAATTGTGGATGAAGCTGACTGGCTGAAAGCCGAAGTGGCACACGATTTCTACATGGTCCTTCCCTATGATACAGGTCACAGTGTCGCAAAATCAGAAATCAGGATGGTCTATGATGATAAAGCGTTCTATCTCGCAATCATTTTTCACGATACAATTCCCGGGAAAAGGCCCGTCGAATCGCTTCGAAAGGATTTTGTATTCGCCAATAACGACAATTTCCTGGTTTTTATCGATTCCTTCAATGACCAGACTACCGGCTACTCCTTTGGGGTTAATGCGGCAGGGGCACTTTGGGACGGAACCATGGACAAAGGACAGGGGGTCAATCTGATGTGGGATTGCAAATGGGAATCCAGAACGAAAAATTATCCCGATAAATGGATCACCGAAATGCGAATTCCCTTTAAATCGATCCGGTATAAAAAGGGAATTGATCACTGGAATATTCAATTTTCGCGACAAGACCTGAAACTAAATGAGAAATCGGCCTGGGCTCCTGTGCCGCGCCAATTTCCGACCGCTTCACTCGCCTATGCCGGTCAGGTAAAATGGGAGACACCACCACCCGAATCCGGCCTTCGGCTCGCCCTGATTCCATACGTTTTAGGTGGTGTATCGCGGGATTTCGAAAATGGACTAAAACAACAATACAATACGAATTTCGGGTTTGATGCCAAACTTGGCCTGTCCTCGGCTTTAAACCTCGATCTCACAGTCAATCCCGATTTTTCCCAGGCGGATGTTGACGATCAGGTGACCAATCTCCAGCGCTTCGAGCTCTACTACCCCGAGAAAAGACAATTCTTCCTGGAGAACAGCGGCCTTTTTGGAAATTTCGGAAATGCCAGTATCAATCCTTTCTTTTCACGCCGCATCGGTCTTGATGCCCCCGTCAATGCCGGTGCCCGGCTAAGCGGGAAGATCGGAAAAGACTGGCGCCTTGGTGTAATGGATATGCAAACAGGCAAAACAGGCGATACCCTGGCAAGAAACTTCTTCGTGGCAACAGTTCAAAAAAAGGTTTTTTCACGCTCAAGCTTCGGCCTGATCTTCGTCAATAAAGAGCACCTCGACATCCCTTCAACCTGGCAGGGAAACAGTTATAACCGGGTAGCGGGGATCGAATACAACCTCGCAAGCCGGGATAACTTTCTGACCGGTAAACTATTTTCCCAAAAATCATTTTCTCCGCATGCCACTTCCGGACAGGAATTCACCGAGGGATTCAATGTCGCCTATTCCCGAAAGAATTACCTGCTCGAATTTATCCAGCTTTATGTCGGTAAAGATTTTAATGCAGAGACCGGATTTGTTCCGCGAATCAACTTCCTGGAATTTAATCCGAGGGTAACACTCAAATTTTATCCCAAAAGCAATCTCCTGGAGTACCACGGATTCCTGACCGAAGTGAATAATTTTTATAAACCCGATAACCGACAAATTACAGACCGAAACGTGGGATTTGATTATTTCTTCATCTTCAAGAGCCGGGCGCGCATCGATTTGAAAGGCTATAATCATTATATTCTTTTGCTGCAGAATTTTGATCCCACTAATTTAGGAACCAACTATTTGCTTCCAGGAACCGGTTACAACTGGAACGAGTTTTCTGCACAATTCGTCTCCGACAACCGGAAAAATTTTAAATATGATTTTACAACCGGCTATGGAGGCTTTTATAACGGCAAACGATGGTACGCACAGGGATCTGTCAATTACCGCTTTCAGCCTTACGGAAATATCTCGATGGTGTATACTTACAATGATCTCTTATTGCCATCCCCCTGGCAACATACCGGTTTCTGGGAGATCGGGCCTAAACTCGATGTGACCTTTACCAATACCCTGTTTTTCACTACGTATGTCCAGTATAACCAGCAATTGGATAATCTGAATTTCAACGCAAGGTTTCAGTGGAGGTATAAACCGGTTTCAGACATCTTCCTGGTCTATACCGATAATTATTTTCCGGGAATTATGAAGGTGAAAAACCGCGCAATTGTTTTAAAGATCTCCTATTGGTTTAACTGACCTGTTGATAAGGAACCGGAATTGTTTAGGATTCAATCACTCTTGCAAGAACATCAATCACACTCGCAAGATTACTCATCACACTCGCCAGAACATCAATCTCACCCGCAAGTTTACTCATCACACTCGCAAGTTTACTCATCACACTCGCTAAAACATCAATCTCACCCGCAAGTTTACTCATCACACTCGCTAAAACATCAATCACACTCGCCAGAACATCAATCTCACCCGCAAGTTTACTCATCACACTCGCCAGAACATCAATCTCACTCGCAAGTTTACTCATCACACTCGCTAAAACATCAATCACACTCGCAAGAACATCAATCTCACCCGCAAGATGACTCATTACACGCGCAAGAAGATCAATTACAACCGCAAGATTACAAATCTGACTTTTGGTGTACAATAGCACCCGGCACCGAAACAAAAAACCCTGCCGGAATTGTTTCAGTCCTTCAGGGAGTTTTTACTAGTTGAGATAAAAAAACTATGAAAAATCCGGGAACAATCCGGGAAAAATCCGGGAAAAATCCGAGTAATGTTCCGTCAGATTACTTTTTTCGTGTAAATAGGATACCGCCGATCGATTTATACTGGGAACTTTTAATGCCATAAGCTGACTTGACGTAGAGTTTCGAATCGAAGGCAATTTCCACGAGGCCTGTCTTGGCGGCATAGAGTACGGCATCGCGTTCGGTGCGGGCGGCATTTGCCCTTGCATCAGCTGTTTTTACCGCTGAGTTGACCAGGATTAAGGCCGCAAGTTTAACATTCAGGGAGTCGACTGTAAGATCCGGTTCCTTGGGTTTGTACGCTGCAATTGTGCCCAGCAGCACGATGAATCTCCTGAAATTTTCGATTTTGGTGTCATAAGAACCGCTGTGCATCTTATTGGTCTTCACCGGTTCTGCGGGTTGAGTTCCTTCGGCAACAGTGGCAGGGGGAGTAATCTGAGATGCGCGTTTGTTGCGCATTTCGCGTACGATCGATGCCCCCTGTTCGATCGTTTGTTCAGAGACATCAGAAATACGCAAAGCATTTAATGCGCGTGTAACTAATGAATCGAGTGTATTAAAAGCGTCTGTTCTGGCTGAGACGGAATTGTTGCAGGCGCTTTCTGCCGTGTTTACCCCCAAAAGTACCTCATCGCCCCGGGCTTTGATTTGTTTTTGGTTCGGAATCGAAAGCCTTGTTTCCGCCGGATCGTATCCGGGCTGGAAGGCGACAACCCTTTCGGTAAAGAGTTCCATGTTGTCTACATTCTGCTGATTACTTCTTTTCCCTGAGTTCATAATAACTGATTTTTTTAATCCATAAATCGTGTTTCAGAACAAAACTTTAGTTAAATAATTCAAAGATACCGAAGAATCTTTTTTTATTCGGATGATAACCGGATAGTTACGGATATAAACGGAAATAACCGGTTATAATCGGATAAGAGGTTGACCGGATAATAAAATGGTTGGGTTTGGGAGTTATTCAGACCGATCCGGCTTTTATTCTTCCCTGATTCATTAATCCTGGCTTGGATTAACCCGCTCGGGTTACCTGTTATTGACCCCCGATTTTTATCGGGGACTATCACACAACCACAAACCCGCAACCCGGAATGGGTTGAATAAATAGGAGGGGAAAGATATAAACGATACTCACGAATGACCTCCGGGAGGTCAAATATTTATAGCAAAAAGGACAAAATTCCGGGTACGATTCCGGCAGAGTCGCAGGTATATCTTTACATTTAGATTTTTATAAACCTGCAAACCCTCCGGGTTTATGATCCCCCTCGTTTGCAACGAGGGGATTATGGTTATGAGTTTGAAACTCATATGCCTGGACATTCTGCTTAAAATAAGGATGAAAAATGAAAATTATTACACGGGTTAAGCCAATCTTACTTGTATTTCCCTGAACTTCCCTAACCCTTTACTTCGGCTGTGCTCCACCAAAGGAAGATAAAGATAGCAGGAGACCTTTCGACTACATTTATCTTCAAAACTAAAGAGGATCAAGGCCCTGAAAGGGCCATATATCAATAACCCCCGGTAAACAAATGAGGTGAGCGCAACCCGGGGTTAATAATCATCTGGACACTGCGGCGCGAACAAAGTCTCAATTGAAAATCCGGCGCTGATTTCGCCGCAAAAGCGCAACCTGATCCGAATGGAGGTATATTGAATGCAATTATACCTGATATCCAAACCGCACCCTATGTTCTGTCAACCGTTGCAGAGAAGGATAAAACATTTTTTCTTTGGGGAGAAAAATGGTTTTATGCTCATATTGCTTGATACCGGCGGCCGGGTTATGATCTTTTAGTTTTGGATGAACCAGTAGCCTGTAGTGATTATCTATTGCAATCAGTCCATTGTCGAAAGCACGATGGAATGTTGGTGATAAGGCAATCCCATTATGAATTGTGTCATCCGTAGTTTGAGAAAAAGGGCTGATGTGACAGGCATCCAATAAAAGGGTTTGTTTAATAGGGTCTATTTTAAGTCCGCTTATTGCACACTGTTTATCATAAACTTCAAACACCGCTTTTCTGAATATATGACTCCGGAGGATCAATAGCTCCTCCCTTGCCTCTATCGTTTCACCTTCAATCTGTTTAATAACTCTTCTTGCATAATTTTCTGCAGGATCATATAAGATTTGTTTTTCGATTTCCTGAGAATAGCTCATGGTTGATCTTTGGTAATTCCCGGAATATTCAGGGAAATAGGTACTCAATAATATTTGCTTAAGTCTTTCTCTGAAAAGTGCATCCTTTATTTCATAATAGAACTCAGCAGACAGCTCTGCCGCCAAAATTGATGCTTTTAATGCACTAAAACTTTTAATGGAATTACTATTTGTCGTTGGGATGGACATTCCGGGGATTACTATTAATTTCCAGAATTCTCCCTTTTCATGACTCAGGTGATAGAATGGCAATGAGAAATTGGGGGTATTTTCAGTCGTTACCAAAAGTTTCCATAAATCATAAAACCGGGTGAGTAATGCTTCATTGATCTCAATCCAGTTCTCCGTAATCTCTCCAAATTCAAATGACTCCAAAACCGCCAGTAATAAGATTGGTTTATGAGGCGCCATGCCAAATTTAGTTTGTGCCCTGTGTAATGAAGTTAGTTGGTTAAGAATAGATTGCATTAAAATTATTTGTAGATTTTAAAATTTGTACTAAATAATCATAAAACCAATCTCTTTTAGAAATTCAAAAGTTGGATCATAAAATTGTGGAGGTCTAGTCCAATCATCTAAATTCCCTTCGGGAATAACAATTACCATTCCCTGACGAGCACGTGTAAGCAATACCCGGTAAGCATTTTTTAAATATTTCTTGCGCTCAGGACTTTTAATATTCTTCCATTTATTACCACTAAATGATTTATAAATCCAACCATTAGAATTATGCTGAAAATCACCATCCCAGACTACACAAGCCCAATCAAGTTCTAAACCCTGAACATGAAATTCTGTTGCAACATCTTCCAGAAAATAGGATGAACGAACATCATCTTTATCATCCAAAAACCAATGAATAGGATCAATTTGGGACTTTACATCAATTGCAAAAGGTTTTAAACGTTGTGCTTGAGAAGATACTACAATTCCATATCGCTCGCTTCCTCTCGCTTTGTTTTTTAACCATTGTTTGGCTTTAGAAAGATCCCTGGTAATTACTATTGGATAATTTGAATTAATTTGTTTTAAGGTTATCTGGGCTTCTTTAATATTCAGGTCCAAGAGTTGTTTGAAGAGTAATGAAACATTTTCGGCACGAAAAGATCGCATTGAAACAGCTAAATGCAATGAATCCAAATATTTTACGTTTTTTCGATTTTTTATTCTTTTAAGAATTTCCTCTGCATTATACTCGCTATCAGATAACTTATCTGAAATGTAAATTCTCCAATCAGGGAAAGAACGTTCAAGAGCTTCTATCCATTCGCTAATACCTGCCTCACCTGTATTTATTTCTTGTCCACCACCTACCAAACAAACTACTACAGCCCAATCTGGATGTCGATCAAGACATGAGATTAGGAATTCTGGTTCAGATTGATTAAAATCTGGCTTCCCCTTTTTCTGACGCATAAAAGTAGAAGTTTGCTCCAATGTCCATGCCCTTTGTGCTTCGTCAAACAATGCAACATGTTCAATTGGCGGCTTTTCATCTCTGAGGCTATCATCTCTGAAATGATGAACAATTTGAATAAATGCTTTTACTTCACTACGTGCCTCTCCCTTCTTAAATTTCACGCCGACTTTATTGGCCCTGGAAACCTTATCACGTGCCAAAGCCTCCTGTAGAATTGCGACAAGTGGCCCATTCCCAGATAGAAAAACACTATATAGTTCACTGCTTTTATCTATATGAGTAGTTGCGACATTCAAGCCCACTAATGTTTTTCCAGCACCTGGAACACCTGTTACAAAACAAATTGATTTATCTGAATTCATTTTAGACAAACGAATGATTTCAGAAACTGCCTCCGAAGTTTGACTCAGATTTATTGCGCTTGCATCACTTCTAGAAATATCCAAAACCGAATGGTTATTATACAAAGCCATGGCTGCCTCAATAATCGTAGGCGTAGGGCAATATCGCCCACCTTCCCAAACATCAGAATCTATGATTTCGCCATCATTAAATAGATCTAAAACCGATTTAATAATAGACCCGAGCGATTCAGAACTACTCCTTATTGGAATTAGGAGTTGATCATTTTGTGGTGTAATAGATACTATAGTATCACTATTTTTTGCATTAGTTGCAATCAATATGGGTGCAATTAACTTATCATGACTTGTTTCATGAAAATTTTTTAAATCCAGAGCATAATCCCAAACTTGGTCAATTGCATAAGACGGATATTCTTTTTCACCGACCTTAAATTCAAGAATAAAAATCACAGATCCAATTAGAAGTAATACATCAATCCGTTGTCCCATTCGAGGAATCGTGTACTCAAAGTAAATTGCTCCTTGATATGAAGGGAGGACTTCATTCAAAATAGTGATTTCTTCTAACCAAGCCTCCTTTTGAGTTTGTTCGAGTGAAAATTGGTTCTTAACTGCGATTCTACCAATTATTTCTTCTGGTGCAGTTTTCAAAAAATTGGAAATTGAATCATCGTAATAGGCCCGATTCATTAATTTCTTTTTAGTTTAAAATTAGGATGGCACAATATAAGGATTTATAATTGATAGTAATCTTTTTAAATTCATTATAGAAGATAAAGAGACTATTTACAGCCCATCTCGGGCTGGGTATCCTTTCCCCGGATGCGGCTCATATTGTAACTGCGGGTGGCTGGGTTATGTACATCGGTCATAACCCAAAGATAGGGGATCTTCAGGTAGTTTTCAAATATGCTACCGCAAAATTAATTACCCCACTTCCCGATTTGCATTTTACGCTTCTTTTCCGTATCTTTAGGTAGATCAATCAAAAGTGTAAACCCGTTAATCCCCCGCACGATGAAAAAGCTCATGATTGTTATCTCTCTTCTGATCCTTTCCAACTTCTCGCAGGCACAGTGGTACTTCAAAGATTACCAGGTAAAGGATATAAATCAGCTCACCCTGCAGCAGCTCAATGAATCGCTTAAGACCACTAAAACCCAGGTCCTGGGCTCAGGACTTTGTGCCGTTTTCGGTGGCGGCCTGTTTTTGTTAGGGATAAATAACCTGGTGACATTGGATAATCCCACCATGCTGGAACAACTAATCGGCGAAAAAGGGATGAATGATATATTTGCAGGTCTCGGTGCCTCAGTAGCTGTCGGCGGAGCCATCGCATTCTTTGGATATCTGGACCGGGTTGGTCATATAAAAACTGCAATCCACAGGAACTTCCCCGGAATGGGAACGATCCACATTTCACCCAAAATCAACTATGACCAATATACAGGGACAGGGAATTTTGGGGTTACCCTGACCTGTAATTTTTAACTGTTTTGATTCGTTTTTTTAACCGGGCAGTTAAATATAAGCTACCCTTATACCGCTCATTGAAGATGAGTCCGGAATCCGAAGGATCAACCAGGCGTAAAAAAAATCTTCCCGGCAGGTTAGGATGTCTGCCGGGAAGATTCTTAATTTAAGTTTCTAAACTTCCTAATTCTCAGCCTTTCTCAACGCATAGGGTTTGCTGTCGCTGAAGTCATCGGTAAGCGGCTGAAGGATTTGAATGTCATCCGTCGCTGTTTTGGCTGCAGTCAGCGCAAATATCTTGATTTTGGCATTATCCGGAAGGGTAATGGAACTGGTATTTGCAGGGAGGCTGATCTCGTATTTAAAAATATAGGAATAGGTGTATGGCTCATTCCTGGTCGGATAACCAAAGTGATAATGCGACGCAAACCAGGCGATGTTATCGTGCTTCAGGAATGGTTCTTTGATGTTTCTGACCGTGTAGCCATCCACATCAAACTGACGGTCGTAGTGTTGTCCGATAAAACCCTTCCAGTTGGCAACCGATACTTTAACCGGGGTTCCGTTCACCTTGAAAATTCCGGAGGTGTCTTCGGTGGCAGCCGCTAAAATATAGACTTTATTGTAATCCCCGGCAGGCAACCTGATCTCCTGACCCTTGCAGGTAACCACATTCTTTTTCAGATCATCGGTACTTCCCATCTTAAACTTCACCCCTTCGCTGACCAGCTCGGCAGGGATAAGTTCCGCAGGATAATTGCAAACCATTCCATGGTCGGTTGGATCATAAACGGGGACCATATTCCCGTCTGTCCGGTTATTATCGAAACTCATCACATCCTGATCGTAGGCTAAACCAACCGCGGCCTGGCTCAGGTTCTGCGGAGCCTGGGGGGCCAGCTTAAAGGCAAAACTACGCAGGGTATAATGGGTAATATCGAAATTCAGGGAGTTCCCGGAAATGGTTGCTTCGCCGATCTTTTGCTCCTGTCCGTTTACCTCATAAGCTTCCAGGATCTTTGTTGGAAATTTAATGCTCACACCAGTCTGGTCTTTCCCGGTAAGTTCATTCACCCGGATAATGGTGTAATCGCTGTTCTCTGCTTTTTTCAGGGCCATTACCCCGACTTTAGGGGTATTCAGGTTTACGAGCGAAAATGCCGAACCCAATTTCCCGGCATGTTTGGGCGCCTCAAAGGCAAGCAGCGGTTTATTCAGAAACTCAGCCTGCCAGGGTGTTTCACTTTGGGACCAGTCGCCGCTATGTCCGTACAATCCATACTTTACCTGTTGCAATCCCCAATCCTGCGAAGACTGGTAAAGCCAGGTAGGACAAAGTTTGGCGGACGGGGTGAATTCGAGTGTAAGTCTTAGCGTATTTTGATCGGGTTTATCGGAACCGTATTTACAATCCTCGAGAACAGAGACCCCAAACTTACCCGACTTATCGGTGAGGTCAAACCACATCTTCGAAGGGACTTCGAATTTTTTCTCATTGTTGGTGCTTCGCTGAACTGCCCCTGCACTCAGGTTATAGGTGGCATTCTCATTTTCGGCCGTCAGCGGGAAAGATGCTTTCAAACTGACACCGGTCGACTGCCAGTCGATCACATTGGCGACCTCAACCCGCTTGCCGCCCTTCCCGGCTGCCAGACTGACAATTTGTTTAATCGCCGAATTCTGCCCTTTCCGGGTGATCTCGAAGGCGACCCTTACCGGTCCGCTCTCCACCATCTTTATGGTGACATCCTTGTTCATAAAATCAAAGGGAGGATTTTTCCGGTCGTACCAGAACATGTTCCACGCCGGTTCCTTGGTGGGAATCTCATGCTGAAACTCGAGACGTGAAGGTTTTGAAAGGAGTTCGCGGTTTTCCTTTTTATCGAACAGGGATGAGATATCGCCATCATCATTAACCGAGACTTTATAGTATTCGTTTTCAAGGGTATTCGGCTCGATGGAGAGTGCCGGGGTTGTAAGTTTTGACGCTATGGCGGACTCTTCTACATCGTAAACTGCCACACCCATCGATGGGACATGCGCTACAAAAATGAGTTTAATGTGATTATCTTTGCGGGAAATGACCTGGGAAGGAACTTCCTTCCCTTTGGCATCGTAGACTTTCAGGTGTGCAGGCATCGCATCAAAGGTGAGCTCTGCGGTACATACATCTTCACGATCGGCTGCTACCGGGTTATAAACCGCTACGGATCTCCCTTTGGTGCGTGTATCGAGCTGAGCCGAAACCCCGCTGATTGAATTTTTCAGGACCTGTGAAAATCCGTTCTGGGCAACAAACTCATCATTCCAGGCTAGTTTAAACGCACTTGGGATGGCCGTTCCGGTGACCACATCATGCATCTGGCTACCCAGCAACAATTCCCATGAGTTATTCAGTTTTTCGAAAGGATAGGGAGCACTGGTCAGGTAATTATCCATTACAGCCATTTGTTCGGCAGTCTGGGCCAGCTGTTCGTTTTTGCGGTTCATCCGCTTCATGTATGATTCGGAAGTCAATGAGCCTGCACTATGCTCCACAAGCAACAGATCGCCAATATAAACAGGGAGTTTTTTCCGGATCTCGGGGGTGATATCCTTATACATCTGGTCGGATGAGGTTAAGACCACCTTTATTTTGCTGTCGGGGTTTTTCAAACTCCCTTCGGCGTTGATTACATCCCGTTCGCGCAGACCGCCACCCATGTCGCCGCATCCGTAATAACGGTAATCGAAAGTGACACCATATTTTTTGAAATCATCCAGTAGACGATTATCCCAGTACTGGTCAATGTCGAGCCGCGGCATGAGGTCGCCGTCATAGTCGGTGGCATCAAGCACAGAGACAAGACCTTTACCGTCGGGACCATTCCACACCCCTACATTGAACGGGAGCGGAACACCGGTTGCAAGATTCGGGATCGTCAGCTTTTGTGTGGAGAAACCAATCATGCCGGTATGATGAAGCACAGAGGGAAGATTGGCCACGAAGCCGAAACAGTCGGGCAACATATAGTCTGAGCTCTCCTTATTAAATTCCTTACGGAAAAAATTGTTCCCGTAAAGTACGTGCCTGATCACTGACTCTGAATTGGATATGTTTACCTCCGCCTCTTCCATGGATGAACCGGCGACATACCAGCGTCCCTGTGCAATATATCCTTTGAGTTTCCTGAATAATTCAGGGTGATATTCCTTCATCAAATGATAGCGGCGGGCACCGGTGAAGTTGAAGACATAATCGGGATATTTATCCAGTAACCGGAAATTCTCCTCCATCGTATTTTTAAGGTATTCGCTTACGGTTGTTTTGTAATCCCACTCATATTCTGAATCCAAATGGGTATATCCGACCGCATAGAGAACCCGTTCTTTGGAAATATCATATTTAGCCCTTCTTTCGGTTGGTTGCGAAAAGGCAAAAACCGGAAGCAGCAGGATGAACAGTAGTCCGAAATTTTTTCTCATAATCATTGATTTTTCTTTTTGCATTAAGTCGATGTTATTCCCGGAGGATTTTCAGGTGAATGATATTCCTGAAAATAATCTGATCCGGAACAGAGGCGAAAAATAGATTGAAAAACAGGATTATTCAACCCAAATATTGACCACTCCTGATGGTTTATTATCCAAAACAGGGGTTTTCTATCATTTTTTGGGGGTTTATCGATAGGAACACCAAATTATCGCCGCCATGCGGCTACCATAATGACGCCGCTACGCGGCTACCAAACGATCACCGCGATGCGGTTAGTAAAATGACGCCGCGATACGGCTAGCAAAATGGCACCGCTACGCGGTTAGCAAAATGGCGCCGCGATGCGGCTTAAAAGGATCATTCGTAAAATTCAAATAAATATTGATCATTAAACTTAATGCCGTATTTCATAAGAATATCCAGGTATTCTTCCTGAAAGGTAAGCAGCCGGTGATGTTCTTCCTGATTCAATATGTATTTAATAATTTCGTTGCGCTGCCGGCGTGCATAACTAAAACCGCCATACCCTCGTTGCCATTCAAAATGACCAGGGACAAAATTGTTTTCATTGATCCATTTCGATGAATTGGCTTTAACCTTTTCCATAATATCGGATAACGATGAATTGGGGTTCTGCTCGAAGAATATATGGACATGATTTTCATATCCGCCTACCGCTAAAGGGTATTGAGACAGATTTTTCAATATTCCGCTTATGTAGGCAAAGAGGGGATGAATGAATTGGTCACTTAAAAGATTCTCCCGTCCTTTTACGGCGAAAACTGCCTGGATATTGATCTGTGTGTAGGTATTTGCCATCACATCTGACCATCTTTGATTGATGATTCTGATCAAATATAACGAAATTTATTGAGGAATCAAAATTACGTTGCGTTGTGGCTACCATAATGTCACCGCGATGCGGTTGGGATAATGTTTGCGGATATTCACTCAACGTCAATTACGCCGCTACGCGGCTACCAAACTATCACCGCTACGCGGCTACCATAATGACGCCGCTACGCGGCTACCAAACTATCACCGCTATGCGGCTACCAAACTATCACCGCTACGCGGCTACCAAACTATCGCCACTATGCGGCTACCATAATGACGCCGCTACGCGGCTTGTTAAGGGATTAATAAACCTTTGAGGTTCTTTATTCCAAGGACAGATAAACAGATCATCAGAACGATGAAATAAGTGGTCGTGCACAAGCTTTTCAGGATCGAAAAAACAGAGGTGATCTGTGACAAAAGACTGGAATTGGCGGGATATTGATTCAATATAGTGATTATTCCTATATTTTCGCAATAATCAAAGGCACCGGCAAAAACCGGAATGAAACAGAAATAAATCAATCTTCCGTCAATTTTCCCCAGTTTATTCAAGATATATCCAAGAATCAGACACCAACTGACTGCAAACAGAAAGGGATAAATCATATCCACCGGAATCTGTTCAAACAGGTACACATTTCTCCCGTTTTCTCCCAGGGCCTTCAGAAGCGTATTGACATATTCAGAATTATAACCTGTGGGCATCATATCCATGATCTTCATTCCTCCCGAAAAACCCATCACTTTCGGAATAGTTACAATCATCATTATGGCATATATCATGTTCGTCAGGAGAAAAAGAAGTAAAACTTTCTTTCCGCTCAGATTCCTTTTAATCAGTTCAACCATAAACCAGGTTTTTATTTGTCGTTTTTCCGGATCAGATAAATCCGTGTCGGTTATCTCCGGGCTAATTTCCAAAACATAATCAGAAAGCACCGATTTTATGCTCTCCTTAAGTTAAACATGTCTGCAGAATTCTTTCTACCCGGAGTAGCTCATCCCGAATGAGCTCAGTGGAACTGAATTTATCTCTGGATTATCTGTAGAATGACCGAAGAGCATGGTTCATCGAAAGTATTTGATTAACAGCAAAAACAGGGCAATAATTCCGACGATCGAAAGAATTGACCAGGGATTCGCGAAATTTACGGTCCAACCCATTCCCTGAATTCTTTTGGGAGGAAAAATGCGTTTATCCGATTTATTGAAATAGAATAAACCCAATTTCCAGTTTTTAGGATCGTTATGCCAGGCATCCAGGGTTTCCTGGGTCGGTTTTTCAGTTGATTTCATAAGAATGAAGCAATCTAAAATGTAATTGTGAATTTTGTTCCTTTCCCGGGATTGCTGTCTACCTCCACCAGGGCATTGATTTTGTTCAGGAAATCTTTGACTAATATTAACCCAATACCCGCACTGCTTTCTCCAGAAGTCCCCTGCTCACTGTGAGATTTGTCATAACTGAACAAAAAATCCAGAGAGGCTTTATCCATGCCAATACCCGTATCTTCAATTTCAACCATTTGATGCTCATCTCTCTGAAAGATCCGGATACTAATTCTCCCTCCTTTATTGGTGTATTTTATAGCATTTGAAAGTATATTCCGTAGAATTGCGGCAAAGATATTTTTATCTGTAGAAATTATTGGCTTGTCTGAACAGAAATCCCTAACGATTTCTATATTCTTAATAACCAATGCTGTGTGGAAATAAGCTAAAAGCTGCTCAATAATTTCGACGATATTCACAGATACATACTCCGGTTCCAGCTGCATTAAATCATTTTTAGCCCATTGTAACAAGCTTTCAAGGGTTTGATAAAGCGATTCTGCATTTTTACTTAAAGAATTCAGAACCTGTTTCAGATAACGCCTGTCAAAATCATCAAAGTCAGAGATTAATAATTTCAGAAACTCGTTAATAGTTCCAATTCCACCCCTGACATCATGGGAAATCAGAGATAAGAATCTTGATTTCAGATGATTTTGCTGCTCAAGCTCCGATTTTTTTCCCTTCAATTCGCTGTTAATAAGAATCAAGTCAAGGTCCGTTTCAATCTGTATTTTTATTTGTTGCAACAGGCTGCTAAAATCGTCACTGTATTGATTTTCCTTTGTGTCCAGTGCACAGACTGTTCCAAAGACTTCTCCGTCCGGCCAGTTTAGGGGAAACCCGATGTATGAAATCATATTCAGGTCTGCATCCGGATTATTATCTTTCCAAACAGGATCCTTGGTGGCATCCGGAACAATTAATCTTTTTTGGGTACCGATTACAGTTTCACAATAGAGGCTATAAATCAGTTTTGCTTCTTCTCCAACCTCATAAATATTTCCATCGGTCTGACTTTTCAAAAAAACCTGTATCGAATCTTCCTTCAAGCACATTATCAGGGCTGAAGGGACCTGGAGTATTTTTGCTGTAGTGTCTAATAATGACTGCCATTTACTAATAATCGGGTCGATAATCTCCGGTTTTAACTGAGAAGTAATTTTGACCGTTCTAAATTCCTGAGTTTCCCGGATTTTGACTCTCGAATATCTCTCCATAGCAAAGTCGAATAGGTATAAATCAAAAGAGGATCTGTCAAACCTAAACTCAAAACTAGGTTAAAAGATACTGAAAGGCAAATAAAAGGTAAAATATTTTACTTAATCCCTTTAAGCAAATAATATATCAACGCAGAACCAATCACAGCCAACCCAATCCCGGAGTATCCTCCTGCAAATCCGTCAAAATACCTTCTGGTGATGATTGTTCCGACATTATGGCCAATACCTTGCAGAACCATAAAGGCAGCATAAACCACACTTAGCTTGTATGCCCACCGGTACTTATTTAATACAAAATAAAATAAGGTAACTGGAATGCAGAAGAGGGCACAATTGATAATTAAATAAAATCCTAAACCAACTTTATTCAATATCCAGAATCGTCCCCATATTTCTTCAGAAAGGTGAGCCACATGCATGATCAACATTAAAAGAAAACAAATGACAACTTTATCCTTTTGCACAAGATCACCTCCCACTATCTGCTTATATTTTGGAAAAGGCATGGCAAATCATAACCAACAACATTTTATCTGACATCTACCCAGAAATTGAATAAATGCAGTTGAAGGACAAATGGTTAGTCAATTTAAGCCTGAAAGATCAGTAAAATGATGATTCAGTTATGCTTCATTTGTTTAACCCAGGATAATTCATTTTCGTATTGATTCTGGATTGAAGCCAAACAATCGATCTGGGTATTTAACAGGTCCTGGATTAAGCTTCTGATTTCTCCTACCGTTTCAGCAATTTCAGGAATGTTTTCATTATTAGCCCTCTCTATGATATTTGTGAGTATTTGGACTGTTTTGGCCGGATCGGATTTGAGCAGATAGTTTTCGGCTATCCTGGCTTGTTTCAACCCTTTTTCTTCGAAAGCCACTTTTCGAATCTGTTCAGCTTCAAAAGGTTCTTCCAGATTTAATTCCTTTTCAAGTTCTAATATTGTTGCCATTGGTTTATTGTTTTTTTAGTTTTTACACGGAAACATTCACTTACCCTGATCTGTATCCCGGATCATTACGGAGTGACCCAACAATTGACCTTCAATTCCAGGCTGCTCATTCCGGATGCCCCGTTTCAACAGGGGTGAATCACCGTTGTCGGTAGATTCTGGTTCATTGAGGACTGCTCCATGATGTAATGGCGCAAAACCATTTCTCTCAGCCTGGTGCAAATATTTTAAGGCCTGTGGTTTTGTCATCCTAAAGTGATTTCTATTTATTCAAAAAGCGTGTTTATTGTTTATTCGGGTTCCCATCCGCGGGGAAATAGTTCATTTTTGGGTGCGGATTGATTGCACAATGCCACACGTGAGGTATTTCAGCTTTAGGATCTGTTTATAGTTCATTTTCATACGGATTCAGTCTGACAGTTAAAATTGAACATTAAAACGAGCAAAAACAATGACTTTTGAATGTTATTTTGAATAATTTGATGAATTAACCGATAATTCGAAAATTGAAGATTGTATTTGGTGTGAAATCAGGATAAATCATTCAGCGTTGTGGTTATTACTGTTTCGCTTAGATCGGCAAAGGATCTTTCGGGAGAAGATTATTGCAGAATTTGATGTTTAGTCAATACAATTTAAACCGGGTTTACCGGATAAAATGCATCGCCACTTTCTTTTCTGCCGCTGGTACTTCTATTATGTCTTTGGTGGCTTCTTTCATTTTTAAAAGCCACACCATGTTTTTGCCCAATACACGCATAATCTGTATACCCTCCAGGTCCAGGTTTACCTCACCAATCGCTCTGCCGTGAATAACATTCCAGTAACTGGATGTGGCAATTATCATTTCAGAATAGTTAAGATAATGATTCATACTATCGAAGGTTGAAGAACCGCCTGTTCGTCTGAGTGCAACTACAGCCGCCCCAACTTTGTGGCGAAATAAGTTTCCGTTTGATCCTGAAACATAAAATACCCTGTCCAGAAAACATTTCATTGAACCTGCAATGCCGGAATAATAAACCGGAGAGCCAAAAATAATACCATCCGCACTCTTTAACTGCTGAATCCATTTATTCAGGCCATCAGTTTTGATCGAACACTCCTCGTCTTTGTTTATAGCACACTTGCCACATGCCGTGCAGCCATGAATCATTTTATGCCCTACATGAATAATTTCAAAATCAATTCCGCCGGCAATCAATTCATCACCAACCATATTTAATGCCTGGAAGGTATTTCCTTCTTTTTTGGGGCTGCCGTTAATTGCAATTACTTTCATCGTTTTATATTATTGTATTAATGATCTGTTTGTCTGCAAATACGCTTAATGACTTTCTTTGATTCTACATATTCAGCTCCGGATTGTCCGCTTAGAACTTTTCCATCGGTTTTAAACCGGAAACGAACAGTAAGCGGATTGATGTATCGAAAGAACAATTTATGTTTATTTAGTTAGCGAACAATCCTTACAGATCAGTTAGAATAAATCCCCTAGTAAATATTCAGCTAATGAATCAGTAAAAACATAAATGCGATTATAACCTGACTTGAATATTGAAAGATTTACTGATCCTGCTTATGGCTTCGGAGTTATCCCCATATTGTAGAACATGAAAGATAAAATGTCGGTCATGCTCTCAATATTTTTCTTCAGCGAAGAACCAGAGGCACCATGTCCCTGATTGGTAGTGATCCTGATTAATACCGGATTCTTTCCGCTTTGCTTTTCCTGCAGGGTCGCTGCAAATTTAAAGGAGTGCATCGGTACAACCCGGTCATCATGATCGGCAGTAATAACAAGTGTCGCCGGATAATTTACACCGCTTTTAATATTGTGCAGCGGAGAATATTTGTACAAAGCCGGGAACTGCCGTAAACTGTCACTGCTTCCGTATTCAGTTGTCCAGAATACACCGCTTGTAAATTTCTGAAACCTCAGCATATCCATTACGCCTACTTCCGGAATTGCCACCCTGCATATTTCCGGACGCTGGGTCATGACTGCACCAATCAATAATCCGCCATTTGAACCACCCATAATGGCCAGTTTGGCTTTTGAGGTATACTTCTCTGAAACAAGATAATCAGCGGCAGCCATAAAGTCATCAAATACATTTTGTTTTTTATCGAGCATTCCGGCTTTATGCCATTCTTCGCCATATTCACCACCACCTCTTAAATTGGGAACAGCCAGTATTCCGTTATTTTCCAATAGCTCAAACATTGATGACCAAAAGAATGGGGTAATATTTACATCAAAACCACCATAAGCATAAAGCAAAGTGGGGTTCCCGGCCTCTTTTTTAATTCCTTTTTTATGAACCAGGAACATGGAAATTCGTGTCCCATCCTTACTTTTATAAAATACCTGATTAGCTTCGTAAGTGTTTAGGTCTAAAATGTATCTGGAATTCTTAAATATTTCAGATCGTCCGGTTGCCAGGTCATATTTATAGATAGATGGTGTGGAAGTGAATGAAGTAAAATCATAAAAAAGGTACTTGTCATCTTTAAATCCGCCAAATCCGTATGCTGTACCTAAAACCGGCAATTTTGGTTCCAGTTCCAGTTTCCCGTCTATATCGTATTGATATATTTTGGAGGTAGCATTTACCAGATATCCGGTTATAATCTTCCGTCCGATCAAAGAGGCAAAATCAAGTTTTTCTTTTTTTTCCGGCACGACTTCTTTCCAATTTTCTTTTGATGTATTATTAAAATCGGTGGATATAATTTTAAAATTACCTGCGCCATCATTGGTCTCAATAAAGAGGGTATCGTGTAAATTACCAATAATACCATTTTGGAATTCATAGCCTTTGAACAAGGTCTTCAGATTCTGATTGGGCCCATCAATCCTTTTACCAATAACTTCAAACCCCGTAGAACCGGGAGATTTTGAAATAAAAAGGAATCTGCCATCTTCGCTGGTTTGTATCCCTAATCCCATATTTGGATTGGAAGTATCTTCATAAATAAATTCATCCTGAGCCTGCAAATTACCTAATTTATGAAAATAAACTTTGGCATTTCTGGCAATTGCGGTTAGTTCCGTCCCTTTGGCAGGCTCAGGGTATATGGTATAATAAAAGCCATTTTTTACCCAGGCAACTCCTCCATCCCGTCTCCAGGCTATACTGTCTTTAAGTTTTGTATTTGTTGCAATCTCAACAAAATAACTGGTACTCCAGTCGCTGCCATTTTTGTTGATATGGTAGGCCAAATATTTTTTGTCAAAAGATGGTCCGTCAAGAACTACAGATATGCTTCCGTCTTTCGATAACGTGTTTGGATCGATAAATATTTTGGGTGAACCCTCCAATCCTTTTTGACAATAATAAACCGACTGGTTTTGCAACCCATTGTTCTTTGAAAAGAAAATATACTCCCCTGCTTTAAAGCCTGAATAGTACCTTGGATAATTGTAAGTCTTTTCAATTTGCTTCTTTACCAATGTCCTAAACGGGATCTTTAAAAGATAGTTTTCAGTAAAACGTTGTTCCATTCTGATCCATTGCTTTGTATTTGCAGCCGTATCATTTTCAAGCCATCTGTATGGATCGTTTACTTTGGTGCCAAAATAATCATCCACCTGATCCATTTTTTTGCTTACAGGATATTTTAGCTGTGCCAATGCGGTCGTGGTCACAAGGATAAAAGAGAATAATAGGGCAAAGAGAAATGATTTCATTAAAATAAATATTAGAATAATGGAGTCTCAAATCTACTGAATAATTAAATCATTCCAATGGACAAAAATGGTTAGCCATACGATTGGGGATGCACCCGCCAACTATAAATCCCGGGTTCATTTATAGAAAATACCCCGGATCCGGAGGAACAGGACTCATGTGCTGATCAAATCCCAAGTGAATTCTGAAAAGGGTCCTCTAACGGGGATATCCGGAGGATGAGAACCAGCATTTTGGAATGTTTAGGTATTTATTGAAAACTTAGAGATCAACCCTCCCCTGGAATACAGACTAACAGCTGTCAGTTATTGTCGGGGATTAGGCAAACCCAATCCATTACAGGTCATATAATTTATGAAGTGATCCACCAATTCGTTATTCATTTCGGCGATACATTCCTTCGTTAAATATCCCAGATGAGGGGTACAAATTACATTAGAAAATTGAAAGATTGAACTTTTTAATACTGGTTCATCCGGGAATACGTCCAATCCGACTCCCAAAAATCTCCCGCCTTGTATTTCTTTCTCCAAAGCGATATAATCCAAAACAGATCCTCTCGCCGTATTAATGAGAATTGAACCGTTCTTCATTTGTTGCAACTTTTCCTGATTAAAGAAATTATCATTCTCCTTGCCAGAAGAAATATGGATTGAAATTATATCAGCGTTTTTTAGCCCTTCATCCATTGAAACCTCTCCCTGCTTCAAATTCTCATCCTTACCAACAATCAGGACATTTAAACCGAATGCCTGAGCAATTTCAGCAACTCTTTTTCCAATCTTCCCATTGCCAACAATACCTACAGTTTTTCGGTTCAGCTCGTAATTCATTGGTAAATTCCATTTCCAATTCCCACTAACTATATTCAAATGTGAATGAATCAGGTTTTTTGAAATTCCCAGTATCAAAGCCAGTGTATGCTCCGCAACGGCATCGATTCCATGTTGTTTGTTTAAACCGACAACTTTAATATTCGAATTATTGCAAAACTCTGTATCCACATAGTCGGTATTATGCGCTCTTATCCCAATGTATCTGCAATTCTTCATTGAACACAATTTTTCACCAGGCAAAGGACTATGCAATAATAAGGATTCAACTTCGTTGTAGTTTAAGCTGTTGTTACTTATGTCAAAACATGCGATTGATATATTTTGAGCTTTTAATACCTCAATATTCTGATCGGACAGAATAATGTTTTTATCGACAAAGCAGATTTTACTCAATTCTTTCATGGTTATTTACTTTAATACCAGGAAATGGAGCTTTATATGGCTACTAAAAGTATGGTCATAAATGCAATCAAAGGTCAATGTACTTATTTTCCGGAAAGCTTTATGTCAAACCAGAAACCGGTCTTTTGTCTCTGCTGTAGGAACCATGCATTGTTCACGTCTCCCGAAAATTAGATAACGGTTCCTTGCAATAATGTCGTAGACAAGATCCCTGAGAGGTTGTGGAATAAGAATAAATATATATAAAAGCTTCCAATATCCTCCCAACTCCTTAAATACAAGAAGTCCTGCCCTGGATTTGATATAATACCTGCAACCTATAATCAGGACAAACGAATTAAAATTTTCTGTTGGCAAGTCAGATCTTTTCAACAGAGCTTGACCGCTTTCAGATTGCATAGCTGCAAATTTAAAGTTCTTCCTCTTATCGGTTTTAATAACAAACTGAACGACTCCGTTACACAAATTACAGCAGTCATCAAATAATATTACTATTTCCTGATTCATCGTGTCAACGGGAATATTGGATTCTGCGATATTTCATCACTTTGCATTATACACAATTCCAATAAATTCAGAATAGGTTCTCGTATAATCCAGCCTGATATTTATAAGCAAAAATATGGTCAGGGCAATCACCGCGAAAGAGATTATAACATAGTTGATCAAGGCCTTATTAAACCTTTTTTTGCCTGCAAAATACAAACCGACAAAGATAAATAGATTCACCAGGATTGAATAACACCACATATGTCTCCTATCCAGACTTAAATGGCCATAAAAGTTAATGGTTCCAATTATGGACATTCCTGGGGCAAAACAGATGATTATTGTTGTTAAAACGATGAGGACAAGTGCAATCCTGACTGGCTTTATTTGGCCGTCTTTGTTTGTTTTCAAAATTTGAAGCAATTATCAAAATAGGTGGAAACTTCCGATAAATCTATGATCCGGTGTTTCACCTCAACAGGCCGGAAGAATGGAACTTTCAATTTTGCATTGCCGACATATGGAATTGACTGGAGTATTTTGTTCATTTTACTTTATCAGCAAATGTCAGGCTTAGATTAATGCTAATCCAGAGTATTCCTAAAAAGAAAATAACTATCGCCAGTTTGTTTTTTGAGGTCATTTTGCTAATTCTCAAAAGCAGATAGCCGACCAGTAAATTAAATAATGCCCACAGAACATTTGTTAACGGGGAGGAAAGTCCTTTACCTGGGGGAGTAGAGAAAGGCGAAGGGAATGGATTCCCGGAAATGCCATTCACAAAATGGGGAACCACATTAGTCAGGAAAGATCCTGCAAAAAATACAGCGATGTAGTGATACCATCTCATTGAAGTCTTGCTGTTATTCGGTTCATTTTCCATATAATTTCTATCAGTGTTTATAGTGCTGATGCCGCACTTTTAAAACGGTCGAATTAAAACCTGAACCGATTGAATTAAATTCATCGGATTCAAAAACCATTGATGTTTGGGGTTCAATATTAACGAATTTATCTTTAAACAGAGTTCATTTTAAGTCCCTTTCTTAATTTTTAGGTCGTCTTCAGCAACAGCTCTCAGTACT
>Ga0364860_10419_pt1 | contig 27382 bp, 27 predicted proteins | sample ExccelAu500001D4_FD_206916 | JGI IMG/M metagenome (GOLD analysis project Ga0364860, IMG submission 206916) | Enriched cells from Trout Bog Lake Hypolimnion, Wisconsin, USA - BchlTB.Aug20.5000.01 .D4 | ecosystem: Environmental > Aquatic > Freshwater > Lake > Hypolimnion/Profundal zone | place: USA...
AGGGTGATGCCCGCGTCGGTGGCGATGACCTGGGCAATTTGATCGACAGCCTGGGTAATGGCGGCGTTGTAGTCGCCGGCCTTGAGCTGCGGTACCATTGCCCGGCCAATGTCGCCGGTCTTGCCGTCCGGCAGAATCCCTTCCAGCCCGTAGCCGATCTCGATCCGATACTTGTGGTCATCGACGGCAAGGAGCACCATGGCGTAGCGATTGGTGCCCTTGTTGCCCATCTTCCAATGGTCTTCCAGCTTGTTTGCGTAGTCGGCTGCGTCATCGCCGTTCAGAGTGTGAACGGTGACCACGGCTAGCTGCGAATTGGCCTTGGAGTGGTCGAGCTGCTCACAGATGGCGTCCAGTTGCGAAACCGTCTCCGGTGACAGCACCTGGGCAAAATCGCTGACATAATCAGTGGGTTGGGGCAGGCTGTCTACGCTCTGCGCGCGGACGGGAAGTGCGAAAGAAATGCACAGGGCTGCGAAGAGCAGCGACGCAACGGCCAAGCGGGTAAATCGAGGGCCTTTCATCTCTTCCAATTGTACGCGGGGGCGGGGTGAAAAGTTCCCAGAGAGACAAGCCTCTAGCTGCTAGCTTCTAGCCTCTAGCCAAGGCACTGCACCGTCGGCATCCGACGTCACCGATTCTTGCGCCTGAGTTGGAGAACCAAAGCGCAAGCGTTCGATTGGCGAATCTGAGGCTAATAGCCAGCAGCTATAAGCTAGTGGCTGCTTTACCACTAAACTGGAAGAGACATGACAGAAAAGAAGCTCGTTTCCCCTCCCATTGCCCGCGTTGAACATATTGAGACCCCCATCCATGGAACCTTTCTTGCGGATGATTACGCATGGCTGCGCTCAGTTGGCTCTTGTCTACCTTTTCGAGCAGTTCGGGCTGGCGAATAATCTCATCGACAGAAGTGGAAAGCGATGCGGCAATCTGTTCTACAACTGGATACGACTCGGGATGGACTGCAGTCATATCCAGCGGGTTGTCACCATTGCGAATACGCAGGAAGCCCGCAGCCTGCTCAAATGTTTTGGGGCCGATACCGGGCACTTGCAATACCTGCATCCGCGAACGGAAACTGCCGTTCTCATTGCGATGCGTAACGATGTTGAGAGCCGTGCGCTCCGTGATGCCAGCAACGTGGCGCAGCAGCGTCCAGGACGAAGTGTTCAGGTCCACCCCGACGCGATTCACGCAGCTCTCGACCGTGCGTTCAAGCGACTCTGCGAGCTGGCGCTGGTCCACGTCGTGCTGGTACTGGCCCACGCCGATGGACTTGGGGTCTACCTTGACAAGTTCTGAAAGCGGGTCTTGCAGACGCCGAGCAATCGAGATAGCGCCGCGCACGGTGAGGTCCAGATCAGGAAACTCCTGGCGCGCTACATCCGATGCAGAATAGACGCTGGCGCCTGCTTCGCTTACCGTCACGGAGAAGATGTCGGCAATTCCCTTGTCCCGCAGGAACTCGCGCACAAACGCGTCCGTCTCTCGCCCCGCGGTGCCGTTGCCAATCGCGATGGCGCGCACGTTGTGCTTGCGCAGCAGAGCTTCCAGCTTGGGCACTGCTTCTGCGTTGCCATGTTTTGAAGTGTGCAGATAGAAGACATCGTGCGCCAGCATCTTGCCGGTCTCATCCACTACTGCAACTTTGCACCCTGTGCGCATTCCTGGGTCGATGCCCAACACAGAGATGGGGCCAGCCGGTGGAGCAAGCAACAGGTTATAAAGATTGTCACGGAATACCTGAATCGCCTCGGTGTCTGAGCGGCGCTTCAATTCAAGCCGAATCTCGCCCTGGATCGATGAGTTGAGCAGCCGCTTCCACGCGTCGTCAATGGCTAGATCGAGTTGCGGAGTCCAGTCCCCCGGCTGACGCAACACATGCCTTCGCATGATTGCCAGAGCGCGCTCTGCTTCAACCTCGATAAGGAAGTAAAGAATGTTCTCGGCCTCGCCACGCCGAATGGCAAGCATGCGATGCGAGGGGAGCGTCTTTACCGGCTCCTTGAACTCGTAGTACATCTTGAACTTTTCCTGCTCGTCAACTGCGTCTGTGGACTTGTGGCTCACCACCACGCCCTCATCAAATACAAGCTGGCGTAAAAATTTACGCAGGTCAGCATCTTCGCTGATCCACTCGGCTACGATGTGGCGCGCCCCTTCCAGTGCCTCTTCCACATTGGGTACGCCCAGCTCGGCGTTGATGAACGTGAGAGCGAAGCTGGCAAGTGGCTGCTCTGCAGGCTGCTGCGCCCACAGATAGGCCGCAAGCGGCTCCAGGCCCTTCTCGCGCGCAATCGTGGCCTTGGTCCGACGCTTGGGCTTGTAGGGCAGATACAGGTCTTCCAGCTCGTTGCGATCAAGCACTGCCTCAATGCGCGCCTTCAGTTCGTCAGTCAGCTTGCCCTGCTCGCCAATCGAGGCCAGGATGGTTGCGCGCCGTTCTTCAAGCTCGCGGAAGTAGCCCAGTTTCTCTTCAATCGACCGAATCTGAACCTCATCCAGATTGCCGGTTGCTTCTTTCCGATATCGCGCTATGAAAGGCACGGTGCCGCCATCGTCGAGCAGTTCTATCACTGCAACAAGCGAACGAAGCGGGAGGTTAAGCGTTTGAGCAATATGCAGCAGAATTGCGGGGGAATGAATTTTCTTGTCTGTCATGAGAAGTCCTTGTTCATCCTAACGGAAGCACTCGCACCAGAGCTGGTTGGGAATTGTGCAAAACCGGCAGACAACATTGCATCCCCTTGCCCTATGGATCTGGCCCGTAAATTCGGATACTCCGTGCCCAATCCTTTCTGTCATCCTGAGCGACCGCAGGGAGTCGAAGGACCTGCTTCCTGGAATTCTGGCGAAAGAGTGGGAAGCCCTGACACGATTTGAGGGGCGGATCAATAAGGGGCCAGAAAAAACCGCGCCAGCCTCATCTGAATAAGGCGGCGCGGTGTGTGGATTTATTGACTGCGTTAGATGTCGAGGTTCTTTACATCCAGTGCATTATCTTCAATGAATTTGCGGCGCGCCTCTACGTCTTCTCCCATCAGCGTGGTAAAGATCGCATCCGTCTCCGCAATGTCTTCAAGCTTTACGCGGATCAGTGTACGCTTCTCTGGATCCATCGTGGTCTCCCAAAGCTGCGTCGCTGTCATCTCTCCCAGGCCTTTATAACGCTGCACCTGGTAGTCCTTCTTGCCTTGCTCCACAATGTAAGCGAACAACTCGCGCGCCGTCTGCTTCTCCACAGGATCGCGCAGCACGCGCGTCTTGGGAGCAGCCTTCTTCTCGGCAGGTGCTGCAGCAGTTGCGCCTTCGGCTTCCGCTTCTTCTTCCTCTGCCGCATCTGCGGCCGCGGAGCCTTTGGTAGCAAACTCGATCAGGAAAGGCGGTTCAAGATATTCCTTGATCAGGTTGTACTTAGCCATCATCTGCCGGAACTCTGGACTTGAAGCCAGGTTCCAGTCAATGTGTCGCGTAGCGCCCTGCGAATCCGTAAACGCGATCGACCAGGTGTGATGCTCCTCATCCTGAATCGGATCAGCAAGTTTGAACTGCAGTTCGTCTGCCAGAGTTGCCAGCTGTGCATGGAGCCCCAACAACTTCTCCGGCAACTCGTCCTCGGCCTTTGAAGTAAAGTCCGCACGATGCGTCAGCTCGGCACGCGCCAGCAGTTCCGTGAGCTTTTCACTGCGAATCCGCTTGTCAACTTTGTCCACAAAGCTGAGGTACTCGTTGAGCGTACTCATGAAGCGCGTAAGGTCTGCCCCCTCTATGCGGCTTGCCGCCTCGCCGTGGCGAACAACGATGCCGTCCGAAGCGCGCTTGACCATCACCTTCACAAACTCGCGATCGTCCTTGATGTACTGCTCAAAGCGACCCTTCTTGATCTTGTAAAGAGGTGGCTGAGCAATGTAGATGTTGTCGCGCTTGATCAGCTCCGTCATGTGCCGGAAGAAGAAGGTCAGCAGAAGCGTCCGGATGTGCGAACCGTCAACGTCGGCGTCCGTCATCAGGATGATTTTGCTGTAGCGAATCTTCGTTGCGTCAAAGTCATCCTTGCCAATGCCGCAGCCAAGCGCGGTAATCATGGCGCGAATTTCTTCGTGGCCCAGCATCTTGTCGTAGCGGGCCTTTTCTACATTGAGAATTTTGCCCTTCAGCGGCAGAATCGCCTGGAACTTGCGGTCACGCCCCTGTTTCGCGGTTCCGCCTGCGCTCTCACCCTCGACAAGGTACAGTTCGCAACGCTCTGGATTCCGCTCTGAGCAGTCAGCCAGTTTACCCGGCAGTCCGCCGCCATCCAGCGCGCCCTTGCGCCGTGTCAGGTCGCGAGCCTTGCGCGCTGCTTCCCGCGCGCGTGCTGCTTCAATCGCCTTGTTGATGATGCGTTTCGCAACTTGAGGGTTCTGTTCCAGGAATCCGGCCAGGCGCTCATTCACAAATGCCTGCACGTTGCCTGCGATATCGGAGTTGAGTTTGCCCTTGGTCTGGCCTTCAAACTGCGGCTGCGGCAGCTTGACGCTGACCACCGCCACCAGTCCTTCGCGAACATCGTCCCCGCTCAGGCTCTCCTTCAAATCTTTAAACAGCCCCATCGACTGCCCAATCGCATTGATGGTGCGCGTAAGCGAACTGCGGAAGCCGGAAAGGTGCGTGCCGCCATCCACCGTGTTGATGTTGTTGGCAAAGCTGAACACGGTTTCGGAGTAGCTGTCGTTGTACTGCAGCGCAATGTCGATATCCACCCCGTCGCGCATGGCCTCCATCACGATAGGCTTCTCATGCAGTACAGTCTTGCCGCGATTGAGATGCTTCACAAACTCCGAGATGCCGCCGGCATATTTAAAATCCGCACGCCGCGCCTCGCCGGTCTTGGGATCGGCTGTCCGCTCGTCGGTGAGTGAAATCTCAAGCCCCTTGTTCAGGAAGGCCATCTCGCGCAGGCGTTGGGCAAGCGTGTCGTAGTTGTACTCGGTAACGGTAAAGATGCTCTTGTCCGGCAAAAAGTGGACCTTAGTGCCGCGACGCTTGCTGGTGCCTGTCTGGCGAAGCCCGCCAACCGGAAGCCCGCAACTGAAGTCCATCTCCCAGGTGTGGCCGTCGCGCCAAATCTCGACGTTAAATTCCTGCGACAGGCCGTTCACGCAGCTCACGCCTACGCCGTGCAATCCACCTGAGACTTTATAGGTGGACGCATCAAACTTGCCACCTGCGTGTAACTTCGTAAGCACCACCTGAACCGCAGGCATCATGTCGCCATTCGGCAGCGCCATCAGGTCCACCGGAATGCCGCGACCATCATCAGTTACTGTCACGGAGTTGTCCACGTGGATGATGATGTCGATCTTATTGGCATATCCCGCAAGAGCTTCGTCAACGGAGTTATCCACTACTTCGTAAACGAGGTGGTGCAGGCCCATCTCGCCCGTGGAGCCAATGTACATGGCAGGGCGAAGGCGCACTGCCTCAAGCCCTTCCAGAATTTTGATGTTCTCGCCGGTGTAGCTGGCGGCTGCATCCGGAGCTGGGATGTTGCTGATTGGTTCAGTGGCCATAATTATCCATTAGCTGCGGTTCACGAGCCCCAGGGGTAAAGTGCAAGAAAAACACGCTTTGCGCGATGGGAAAATCAAGCGCCTGCTATGTACTAAACTCTTGAAAGACTGGGGCGTTACGCGAACTTTTGCTTGATTAATTTTACCATGAGGGGATGTGGAAGACTGCGGCGTAATACGATAGTTTGACCAAATCAGGCAAAGGAAGGCCACCCGGCGCGTTACAGCGGTAACACTTTAGAGTTACCACTTAGTTATCAGCCTGAAAACAAAAGACTTGTTAAAAATAAAAATACTGGACTTGTGAAATTACTTAGGTTACTATCCCCAATACGCGGAGATTTCTGTCTCCTGCGCATCCAGATTCCTGAAGGAGTTCCTCTCGATGAAGCTTACTGTTCGCGTTTTCACCATGATGATCGTGTTCGCTGGCTTGACTGCTGCTTCTGCGTATCCCGCCCCCTCCAGCACGTTGCCCAGCCATCTCTCTGCCTCTGCAAGCGGCCCTGGCAAGAAGAGCCTTCCCATTCCTGCCTGCGGACCTGGCGTTCCGACCTGCTACGTACAGTAGGTTTCAACCGTATAGCACGAAAGTGCCAGACCGATGTTACGCTTTTGTCATTGAGCCGTGAGGCATTTGGCGCTATTCTGAGGAGGCTCTTAGGATGGCGGATTTCACAATATGTCCTCACAGCTCGCATTGTCGATTCTCAGCGTCGCAGAGTTTGTTCTCTGGGTCGGGCTCGGATTCCTCTTCTGGAAGAAGGGCCTCGCCACCCGGTTCCCTGCGATGGCGAGCTACCTCGCACTGCACGTAGTAGCTACTCCGCTGCTTCTTATTCTTCTTTACATCCAGTCTCTCCCCTCCGGTCATAGTTACTTCGGCGCATACTTTTTTTCGTACTGGGCGGTCTACATCGCCAGCGCCGTTCTCCTGTTCTTCATCTGCATGGAAGTCTTCCGTTCTGCCCTCTCCTCGTTCCCAGGGCTCATGAAGATCGGTGTTGTCGTATTCCGCTGGGCAATCGTGGTTTCCATCATCGTAGCCCTCTCTTCCGCATCCTTTATGCATCGCGGAATCCTGATGATCCCGGACATCGCTTTCAGCCTCATGCGCTCGGTGAGCGTACTTGAGCTTTGTCTGCTCGCCTTCCTCTGCCTTAGCATGAACGCCCTGCGACTCTCCATCCGCGACCTCGCCTTCGGCATTGCTCTCGGCTTCGGTCTCATGTCCGCCAATGACTTTGTCTCCTCATCGCTCATGTCGGCACACTCATCGCTTACCGCGCCGCTGCAGGTGGTCTACGAGTCACTCGTACTCATATCCATCCTCATGTGGGGCGCTTACTCCATGCTGCCGCAGCAAAGCCGCAAGCCGGTCGTAATGCCGGTAAGTTCCACAGTCTATCGCTGGAACGAGATCGCCTCCGCTCTGGGCCACACTGGAACTCAGGTTGCCGCAGGAGCCAGTCAACAGCTTCTTCCTCACCGACGTTGAGAAGGTCGTGGAGAAGGTACTCACGCGAAACCTCAAAGGCCGCGAGTCCGAACTGTAATAGCAAGTTTCAGGAGTTAGAGATCAGCAAGTACAAAAGCCACGGCGACTGCCGTGGCTTTTGTACTTGTAAACGCGGGACACAGAAAAAACAAATCAAATGGGTGCCGAACCCGGCTCAAACTCGCAGTAGAGAGAGGGTGGCACATCGCTTTCACTGCATTACTTCAAAACGTACAACGAGGTCCACGGCACCAGCCGTGGACCTCGTTACTGACTTCTGGAACCTGACACCTGAAAACTGCCTGGTGGGCAGTTACTCTGCGGCAATAGGCACGATGGAAGCAAAACGACCGTGATTCCCACGATCCGTAAACTTCACATGGCCGCTGATTTTGGCGAAAAGCGTGTCGTCTGAGCCAATGCCTACGTTCAGGCCTGGCTTGATGCGGGTGCCGCGCTGACGCATGATGATGGAGCCGCCGGTAACCAACTGGCCACCAAAGGCTTTTACGCCCAGGCGCTGTGCATTCGAATCCCGTCCGTTTGTGGAACTGCCTCCACCTTTTTTATGTGCCATTGCAGAATCTCCTTGTAAATCAGCTTCCAGCTCTCAGCCGTCAGCTTCTAGCTTTTTGTTGCGGCTGAGCCGCAAAACTGCGTATCGAGTAAGCCAGCTAAGAGCTAAAAGCTAATAGCTAACGGCTCCTCTCCTAGACAGCCGCCGTGTAGGTCTTGCCGTCGGCCTCAATGGCCTTGATGCGAATCTCGGTAAAGTTCTGGCGGTGTCCCTGCAGCTTCTTGTACTGCTTCTTACGCTTCAAGTGGAACACCAGAATCTTTGCGCCACGCCCCTCGCCGAGAACCTCTGCGGTCACCTTGGCGGACTTGGGAACGGCAACCGTACCTGCCTCGCCAGAAACTGCCAGCACATCGCTGAACTCAACAGTCTGGTCCTCTGACGGGACGCTTTCAATCTTCACCACGTCGCCTGGGGCAACGCGATACTGCTTTCCGCCGGTGCGAATCACTGCGTACATAAAAAATCCTCCAGCGCCCAGACCCGAAGGCCCAGCGCATTCACTCAAATCTTTTGCTTGGGGCGGATACAGTGACTGCATCGGGCAGCGGATCGCTCGCCCATTCAGGAGGCAATCCGGCAGGATCCCGCAAGCCCGTGAGAGCGCGCATCGCCAAACTCTATGATTCTATCGTTTCCACGGGTTGAGGTCAATTGCCAATCGCCAAGTCATAGGATTCTCGCCCTTCGCCAACATTCTAGGGAAGGTAAGATTGGCGCAGATTCCCTGTCATGCTGCCTTTTGAGGATTTCGTCCCCTTGCACTTCTTGGGCGATGACCTAAGCGACGTGCCTCATTGGTCAAGAGTTGACCTGCGAGGAGAGCCTCCTTTTCAGTGATATTCGCAGCGTCTCCCATACCGGAAAATGCGAATTCAAACCAGTTAGAAGAGGTCAAAGCGCTATCAATTTGAGCCGTGGGTGGGACAGCGAGTCCACATCTCAGAAGGCGATATCTTTCTAGCTCCCTTCTGACCCGAGTCAAGTACTTCAATCTGAGTCGGTCGTCTAGTCGATTCCAAATTGGAATCAGACTCTTTATAAGCACATGGAGACGGGCTTGCTTCCTTAATGCTGCATAATCGTCTTTGATCGCGTGGATTAGGACATCGTCGTGCAGCAAACTGACACCGTAAGCTTCTATGTGTCGTGCGATTTCGGTCCGCCTCCAAATTGGCGTATCTGCCTTTGCTCGCGGTACAAAAATGAGATCCAGTTTTCCCATTTTTTTATGACCGGATCGATCCGAAATAATCAACAGGTCCAGATCCGAATCGGGACGATTGAGGCCCGAAGCTCGTGATCCGAAGACAACTATTTCTGATGCGGATCTGGCAAGGGTGTCGAAACACAAACCTTCGGCTAGGACCATTTCCTTCACTTGCTCTCGAAGGCTCGTCACTTCACTTTGAGTGAGTGGCATCCTTTATCTCCTGTTCGATCGAGCTTCTAATTTCCTCAATCAGGTCGAGGGCTGACTCCACTTCGTCATTCCAAATCATATCTTGATATCCGGATAGAGTTGTCTCCAGATCGACTGCAAGCTCAACAATGGAAGAATCTTGCCCAAAAACTGCCTCAAATACTCCACTTAAACTATATGTGCCTTTTTTTCTCTTCGGCAATATTCCGCCCTGTTGGAATTCCAGAATCGCCAAGTCGATCACAACGTCTACATCGTCAACCTCAACGCCCCTGCTCTCTTCCAATTCAATCTGGTTTTCATCCCCTTCTTCAGAAATGGTGATCACAGAGTCTCCCGGAAGTTCGTTCTCAATTCGCCCGAGAAGTTCGAGAAGCGCATCAACCTGCCTTCTGGCTATTTTGCGGCTCTTTCTCATAAGGACCCTCTTCCCGCCGAATGTTCGCCAGATATGTGGGTTCTAATGACGTGGCCGTCGGATTGCCCCGTGTCACTTTGAGCCGCCTTAGTTCCCTGAAACAATAAGAACGAGACGGAGATAGCCCAAAGAAGAATGTAGAAGTGTACGTCTGAGGCAGATAGCCTCTTCGTGATTCGGGATCTTCTAACACGAAGTAGCAGAGTTGAGTTCACTATTTTATGGATGACGCCGGTTCTCTTTCTTCCTAAAGCGGAAGTTGCAGCCTTGCTCGGTCGGTGCGGTTCTATTGGAGTTCTCAGTTCGTTTGCGATTCCTGGGCTACAAATGAGAGTCGAGAATTCTTGACGATGAACCCCGAGCGACCTGAGCCGACGCATAATCTTGTTCTCGATTCTGAGGGAGCGGCTTTGGAAAATATCCGTTAACCGCGCTTGTTTCTGCTCCTGAAGCCAAAGGCCCAGAGCCAACAACGATACAAGTGGTATTGAGATTTTTGGGTAAAGCGAGGTTGAGAAAGCAGCAACAAGCGCGCCGGTATTCAGAGTCAGAGCCCAGCCTTTGATTGTGAAGCGAAACTCGCCAATCTTGTCGATCTTGCCTTGAAGCAGCACATACTCCCGCTGAAGGATGTCGATGATCGGATCATCCTTCAGAGAAGCCATGCCCGAGTTTGCGCATTCAACCGGCATTTTGGAGACTTTCCACAATTGTATTCAATTAATCCGCAAACGGAACGCTTCTTCAGCCGCCTCAATCGTCGCAGCCACTTCCTTTTCCCCATGTTCCGCTGATACGAACGCCGCCTCAAACTGGCTCGGCGGCAGCCAGACACCCTGATCCAGCATCGCCCGGTGAAACTTCCCAAACGCCTCCGTATCGCTGAGCGCTGCCTGCTCGTAGTTGGTCACCGGACCCGGCGTAAAGAACCAGGTCCACATCGACCCCACGCGGTTCAGCGTCATTGAAACTTCTGCCTTCGCCGCCTCACCCGCAACCCCCTCGGCAATAGCTTTGGTCGTCGCTTCCAGCTTCGGGTAAACCTCCGCCGCATGTTCCCGCAGGTAGCCAACCGTCGCCAGCCCCGCAGCCATGGCCAACGGATTCCCGCTCAACGTTCCGGCCTGGTACACGGGCCCCAGTGGCGCCAACATGTCCATAAATCTCCGCTTGCCACCAAAAACTCCCACCGGCAAGCCGCCGCCCACAATCTTGCCCAGCGTCACCATATCCGGGTCAATGCCATACAACTGCACCGCGCCACCCAGCGACACGCGAAAGCCCGTCATCACTTCGTCCACAATCAGCAGTGCGCCGTGCTGCGCAGTCAGTGCGCGCAGTCCGGCAATGTACCCATCGGCAGGCACAATGCAGCCCGCGTTGCCCACCACCGGTTCAAAGATGATGGCCGCAATGGCGTCGGGATGCGCCGCGAAAGCCGCCTCCACAGCGCCCAGATCGTTATACGGCAGAGCAAGCGTCAACCCCGCAATCTCTTCCGGCACGCCTGCCGATCCGGGAATGCCAAACGTCGCCACGCCGGAGCCAGCCTTCACCAGCAGTCCATCTGCGTGGCCGTGATAACAACCCTCAAACTTGACGATGATCTTGCGCCCCGTAGCCGCCCGCGCCAGCCGAATGGCCGACATCGTAGCCTCCGTGCCAGAGCTGACAAAGCGCATCTTCTCCAGCGCCGGATAGCAAGCCTGAATCTGCTCTGCCAAATCGGCCTCAGCCGCAGTAGACGCGCCAAAGCTGGCCGAGTTCCGCGCTGCCCGCTCAATCGCCTCAACCACCGGCGGAAAGGCGTGCCCCAGAATCATCGGGCCCCAGGAACCCACATAGTCGATGTACCGATTGCCGTCGGCATCGGTAATGTAGGCGCCTTCTCCGCGCTCAATAAACGGCGGTGCGCCGCCTACAGCGCGAAATGCTCTTACAGGAGAGTTAACCCCGCCGGGGAAGTACCGCTCGGCGCGTATCTGTAATTCTTTGGACTTATTCCGGGAATTCATCGTGTGTTCAGTATAGAAGGCGCGCGGCAGCTCGCTCTCATTGGCTGGCCTTGTCAGGGAGTCAAGCCTTTATCGCTGCTCTCGCCCAACCACTCCGCACCGTCTGCCGCGCCGAAGCATATAAAAGTTGAGACCGATCGAAAGCCCCATCAACAGGCCGCACAATCCGTCGAGCAATTCCCTGTGAGTACTGACCGGACGAGCAAACGTCCATAGGAGGAGGCCCACCACAAGAGCCAGGTTGGCACCCGCCATCAAGAACCGGGTCTTCGGATCACGTTGCATACACATCTTACCTTTGCCTCCTGTTTCTCAGCCGTTTACCCTGTACCAAACCATCATGCCAATCTTCACCGTTACCATCACTATGAGAACGGAGAACAGCTCCCAATTGATCATGCGGTCGTGAAAAATATGGTATTCAAGCAGGACACCGGCCGTTAAGCAACCTCCAATACCCGCTGCACTGGTTGACCTGCGCCGATGCTCAAGAAACCGCTCATCTGCGAACTTCCCTAAGAAGGGGATTTTGCCAAGAAACGATTGGCTCATAACTCACTCTCCAGTTGAAAAATTTGATCCGTCGAACATGAAAAAACGCGGGCAAAGGTCAGCGCCAGTTCCAGGCTCGGCACATAGCGGTTGCGCTCAATAGAGTTGATGCTCTGCCGCGATACACCCACCGCCTGAGCCAGTTGTTCCTGGGTCCAGCCCTGAGCAGTGCGAAGTTCCTTCACCCGATTTGTAATTCTCAATGCCATGTAAAGTCTGCTTTCCACCAAAGAGTAAAGCAGACTTTCCATAATGTCAAGCAAGCTTGTCTTTTTTCTCAGTTCAAAACACGCCAACCTCATAAACAGCTCGTACGACCAGCACATTTATCCTCTGCGAATCCTGATAAAATCGATCTTTCAACCATCCGCTGCATCCGACATCTCAGCTACAGAAAGCCCGGACCCGTGCCAACCGAACCCAGGAAAAAATCCGTCACTTATGCCGAGGCTGGCGTGGACATCAGCCGCGGCGATCGCGCCAAGGAACGCATCAAGTTTCTGGCTCAAAAAACCTTCAATCGCAACGTGATGGGAGGCATCGGCGGCTTCGGCGCCCTCTACCGGCTCGACATGCAGAAGTGGAAGAACCCCATCCTGGTCAGCTCGGCAGACGGCGTCGGCACCAAGCTCAAGGTTGCCTTTGAGCTGGGCCTGCACCACACCGTGGGCGCTGACCTGGTAAACCACTGCGTCAACGACATCGCCGTGCAGGGCGCTACGCCACTGTTTTTCCTCGACTATCTGGCCACCGGCAAGCTCGATCCAGATGTTGTGGAGAGCGTCGTAACTGGCCTTGCCGAGGCCTGCCGCGCCAACGGTTGTGCCCTCATCGGCGGCGAAACCGCACAGATGCCCGGCTTCTATGCCGAGGGCGAGTACGACCTGGCCGGCTTTATCGTCGGCGCTGTGGACCGCGACAAAGTGGTGACGGGCGTAGGTATCAAAGCCACCGACGTGCTCATCGGCCTGCCCTCCACCGGCCTGCACACCAACGGTTATTCGCTGGCCCGCAAGCTGCTCTTTGAGGTCGCCGGATACAAGCCAACCCAGTACGTAACCGCTATCAAGGAAAAGGCCGGAGCGGCGCTCATGAAAACTCACCGCAGCTACCTGCATGTGATCCAAAAGCTGGTTGCCGCTGGCATGACCACCGGCATGGCGCACATCACCGGCGGCGGAATCACAGAGAACCTGCCCCGTATCCTGCCCAAAGGCCTGTCCGCACAAATCGAAGTTGGCTCATGGCCCGTGCTGCCCATCTTTGAGCATCTCCGAGATCTGGGACAGGTGCCACAAGAGGAGATGATGCGCACTTTCAATATGGGCATTGGCCTCATTGCCGCCATCCCGGCCGCAAAATTTACGCGCGCCAAAAACCTGCTCGACCGCGCGGAAGAAAAGTTCTACGTCATTGGCCGCGTCGTCAAGGGCGACCAGCGCGTACAGTACACATAAGCTGCAGTTTGTGAAGGGTACGGGCTTCAGCCCGTACATCTGGCCGATCAAGAGAAAGGGGGCTTTAGCCCCTGAGGAAATATGCCGGAACCCGCGCAAAAACATCGACTCACCCGCCTCGGCATCCTCCTCTCCGGCCGCGGCTCCAACTTCCTCGCCATCGCAGACTCCATCCGCGCAGGCCGCATCCCCAACGCTGAAATCGCCATCGTCATCTCCAACATTGCCGATGCCGGAGGCCTTGCCGCCGCACAACACCTCGGCCTTCCCACCGCAACCTACATCTCCAAAGGCCGCAAGCGCGCCGAGCACGATGCCGACGTAATCGCCTGTCTCAAAGCCCACAACGTCGATCTGGTCTGCCTGGCCGGCTATATGCGCCTGCTCTCACCAGAGTTCATTGCCGCCTTCCACAATCGCATCCTCAACATCCACCCCTCGCTGCTCCCCGCCTTCCCCGGCCTAGATGCGCAGACTCAGGCCTTCGACTACGGCGTCAAACTCGCCGGTTGCACTGTCCACTTTGTCGATGAAGAGCTGGACCACGGCGCAATTATTCTGCAACGCGCCATTCCAGTGCTGGACCAGGACGACGCCCATTCTTTATCCGAACGCATTCTCGTCGAAGAACATCTTGCCTACACCGAGGCCATCGCCCGCGTCGTCAGCGGCGACTACGCAATCAGCGGCCGCCGCTTCATTAAGCGCTGATTCACTCCCTCACAAACTCTCTGTCAAGCACCCACCAAAATATCCCTCTCGCAACTATAACTATTTAAATTACTTACACCTCTTCGCAGCTTTGCATAAGATATATCCCCTCTCCGCTAACCTTAGTTCAAGTCAGAAATGCAACGGAGATACCGAGTTCGGCGAATGAGTTCGCCCTCCCTCAAATGGCCTCTATTCCTGAAGTCAGGCGCTGTGCCACGGCATGGTTCGCAGCGCCTACTCAGGAAGAGACACTCACGCGGAGGGTGCCGGAACGCGGGACCGTTGCTCTCTGCTCAGAAGGCAACTGCTCCACCGGAACGCGAGACCGAAACCACGGCAGCCTCCGAGTCTTGAGCAGTGTCTTCCACTTATAGCGGCACCACGACGCTCTTCCGGAGCCATCCATATCGCACGGATTCTTCGCTTACGAAGTTCCTTCTGCATGGCACACCGAATTAGCTTATCGGGCGTGGAGCCGCTTATAGGTTGGCCCCATCAGGGTTGATGCTCCGTGCCCCATCCTTGCGCCTTTTTTTTACTGGCGCAAGGATGGCAAGCCTCAACTCTATGGATAGGCAGGATCAATAAGTCGGCGGTTGTGCAAGACGCCACCGCCGGCAGAAAGCCAGAGGAGTCCATTGGCCAACATTCTTGTGACCATTGAAAAAGGTATTGAAAAGGGCGTTGAAGTCGGCGTCAAAGACGCACTCAAGTGGCTTACCGGCGTCGAGAAAGTCATTCGCGCCACGCCCGCAGCCATCGCTGCACTCGCCATCCTGGTAGAGATTCTGGACAAGCCTCTGCTCGACATTGCCGGAGTAGCCGCGAACCCGCTCAACATCCCGCTCGAAATCCAGACGGCACACGATCTGCAGGCGGCGTGGCCACAGGTCAAGGCGCTGCTCAAGTCCCTCGGCGTCAAATTCTGAACTCGGAAACCTACAGACAAAAGTAAAAAGGAGTCATCCGTTATGAACTCAATTTCAAATATCTGGAACCATCCCCGTACATCGGCCGCCGGCCTGCTCATCGCCATCGTCACCATCGCCGGAGTCCTCTCTGAGCAAGGTATCTCGTTCGGCAAGGCAGGCTCGGGCACTATTCTTTCGCTAGTCACCGCACTGGCCACTGCGCTGCTCGGCCTGTTGTCAAAAGATCCCGGCGGCTCGCAATCGCCAGACAGCGGCATCCCCAGTAGCAGCATCTCTAAACTGAGCGCTTGGCTGCTGATTGCTATGCTCATTCCCCTGCCATGGATGCAAGGCTGCACTGCAGCTGGCGCCGCGCAGAATATCGTCAACTGGACACCCGCACTGCAAAGCGCAGTCGCCGCCGTGGATTCAACCGGGGCTTTGCTTTCGCCTTCGGATGCGCCCGCCTTTGCCACTGCAACCGCGGACTTCGATCGGGACTCCAATGTATTGGTTCAACAGGCAAAGTCCTATCTTGAGCACCCAACCGCGGGAACTCTCGTGCAACTGCAGAACCAGATTGTTGTGTTGCAGCAGCAAGTGAATGTCGCGCTGCTTCAGGCCTCGCGCATCATGGACTCCGCCAGCCAGCAACATGCCATGGCGGCCATACAGGCCGTCTCAGTCATCGTCACGGCCATCTTGTCCATAGTGCAATCGGCTTCCAGCAAAGCAGAAGTAGCCCAAATGGCCTCGCACTCCACCATCAAGCTTGCTGCAGTTAAGCCTTATCTCAATCCATCGCAGGCCGCGCAAATCGTCGCCGACCATTATGGTGAGCCAGTCCATGTGGCGGAGATTCAAGTGGCGCAGGCCCAGCAGGAAGCTTTCGCTGCCGGCTTTTAATCGCCGGCATTCACATCAAACACTCCGTGCCCCATCCTTGCGATTTGTTTCTATCGCAAGGGTGGGAGGCCATAAACCTCAACCATCCGCGTCCTGTTCTTCAACTGCAAGGTGACCATGCAAATCAAAACTAATTCCACCGCTGTCCACGCGCCATTCGCAAACGCATGGTTCGTCACCGATGATCCGGAACTGAACCCCGCCATCGCCCGCTGCCTCGCCGCCAGATTGCGGACCCACAAGGCCTCTCTGCAGAAGGGCGAAACCACCAGCACCGCCAGCGCGCTTGCGCTTTCTGCCTATCTTGACGCGCTGCCTCCGCTCTCCGACCCTGATAACATTCGCGACTTCATTGCCTGCGTCACACATGGATACAGAAAGCTGATCATCCAGGACTGGCAAGTACCGCGACTCATGTACGCGGCGCATATTGCGCTCACCGCATGTCAGTTCCAGCAGCAACTCCAACGCGCCGCTTAAGTTCACTTGGAAGAAAGAAGATTGCAGGATTCTCGCCAAGTCCTGCCGATTTCCCGCGATGCTGGGCACATCGCCGGAGCGCTCCGCCCTTTCCGATTTGGCGGTCAGAAAGGGCGTCGAGCGCATAAAGCAATCCTGCACTCAACAAAAGAGCAACACTGTCAAGTGGGCGACGGGAAGCTAACAGCTAAAAGCTAATAGCTAATAGCTGCTTTTACGTCGTCGCCTCGCGCGCCTCGCCCAGCACCAGCTTCACCGTCAGTTGCCGCCGTCCGCGCAGCACGGTTACGGCAATCGTGTCCCCGGCCTGATGCTTGTCCATAATCGCGCTGATGTCCTGCGGGTCAGTAACCTCCTGCCCGTCGATACCCACAATCAAATCCCCGCCAAGCATAATGGGCGTGTTGCCCACATATGCCTGCTGGTCGCCGCCATGCAACCCGGCGCGATCTGCCGCCCCGCCCGCAATCACCTTCTGAATCAAAACACCGGAGTCTGCCGCAAGGCCCATCTGTTCCGCCAGGTCCGGTCCAATCGCGTACGACACAATCCCCAGCGAAGGCCGCTTCACCCGCCCGTAGCGCGTCAGATCGCTCAGCACCGCTTTGGCCGTGTTAATCGGAATCGCAAACCCAATGCCCGAGCTTTGATCCGCGCCATTCGACGCAATCATGGTGTTGATGCCGATCACTTCACCGCGATAGTTGAGCAGCGGCCCGCCTGAGTTACCGGGGTTAATCGCCGCATCCGTCTGGATCGCATCTTCAATCGGCGCGCCGTCCTGATTCCGAATCGACCGGATGGAACTGATGATGCCCCGCGTCATCGTCCCGCTCAGGCCAAAGGGATTTCCAATGGCATAAACCTTCTGCCCCACATTCAGGTCCGACGAGTCCGCCAGCGTTACCGGCTGCAGGTCCGGAGCCTGAATCTGCAACAGCGCCAGATCATGCACCTTGTCCGTACCAACCACCTTTGCCGCATAGCGATGCTTGTTGCTCAGTTGCACCTCAATGCCGCGATTCGCGCCATCCACCACGTGGAAGTTCGTCAGCACGTGGCCGCTCTTGTCCAGAATGAAGCCAGACCCCTGCCCCTGCTGCGGCACCGTGCCATAGAAAAAATTGAACACCAGCGTGGTGGACGTAATGTTCACCACCGACGGCAGCACGCGTTTGTACACCGCAATGTTGTTCTGCTCTTCCGTGTCATAGGTGGGCGCAGCCTCAGCCTCCGTCAACTCAAGCGCGGAACCAGCACCATGAGCGCCTGTCAGCGAGAAATGCCCCAGCGACAGTCCGCCGCTGCCAGCCGACCAATGCGTGGTCACAAACCAGAATCCGCCCACCAAAAGGACGATTAATAGAATCGGGCGCAGTTTCATGGGATATAAAACCTTCCTCAATCGTTGCGGCGGCTGCGGCGTGGGACACTCAACAACGTCCCCTTGGGAAAGCGCAGCGGCCTGATCATATTGTAAAGACAAGATACGAAAAAATTAGTTGCTCAGTTCCTTAAACATCCCGCCTGTGAATACCGCCCCCGTGCCCCATCCTTGCCTGGCATCCTGAGCGACCGCAGGGAGTCGAAGGATCTTTTTCTTGCGATCCGTCGCAAGGGTGGGATACCTCAACACGATTTCAGGGCAGATTCCTTAAGCTTTGGCCAGAGCGCCTTTAACTGGACGCGCAGCGCAGCCACATCGCTTGCATTATCCAGCACATAGTCGGCCTGGGCAGCCTTCTCGGCATCCGGAATCTGATGCGAAAGCCTCAGCCGCGCATCCGCCTTGGCAGCTTCCAGGTCCCCGCCCGGAGGCGTAACCCGCAAAGCGTAGCGCGCAATCTTCACCTCATCCGGAGCAACCACTACGATGATGCGGTCAATGCGCCGCCGCCAGTCCGCCAGCACGCTGTCTTTCACTCCCCGGGCGCGCGCATCCCGCACCACCTCAAAGATCAGCGCCGATTCCACCACCGCCACCGCCGACGCATCGCGCTGGAAGACCTCGTCCATCCAGCGCTGCTGCGTCTCCACCACCGCCGGATGCACTATCGCGTTCAGCTCCTGCAGCCGTCCACTGCCAAAGGCCAACTCCGCAAGCCGTGGGCGATTCAGCTGCCCATCCGGACGCACCACCTCCGGCCCAAACAGAGCAACAATCTCCTCGTAAACGCGCTGCCCCGGCTCCATCAGCGTGCGCCCCAGCGTGTCTGCCTCAATCACCTCCGCGCCCATCTCGCGCAGAATCGCAGCCACGGTACTCTTGCCGCTGCCCAGCCCGCCTGTGAGTCCCACTCGCAACACAGACTAAAGCCCCCGCCGCATCTTCGCGGCTCGCACCGTGTTCAACATCAACATCGCAATCGTCAGCGGTCCCACGCCCCCCGGAACCGGCGTATAAGCCCCCGCCACGGCAAACGCCTTCGGATCAATATCGCCCACAATCGTCGAACCGCGCTTGGCAAACGTAGCCTCGCGCTTGGCATCGCCTGCAAAAAAGCGATCAAACTCCTCACGCGTCGTCAGCCGGTTAATGCCCACATCAATCAGCGTCGCACCCGGCTTCACCATATCCGCGGTAATAAAACCCGGCCTGCCAATCGCCGCAACCAATATGTCCGCCTGCCGCGTGATGCCGGCCAGATCGTGCGTCTTCGAGTGGCAAATCGTCACAGTTGCATGTTTGTTCAGCAGCAGCATCGCTGCTGGCTTGCCCACAATGTCGCTCCGGCCCACCACCACTGCATGTTGCCCGGAGATCGGAATCTGGCTCCGCTCAAGAATCTCAATAATTCCCGCCGGTGTGCACGGCGCAAGCGCCGGGCGTCCCGCCTGCAAGCGCCCAGCATTCACCGGATGAAATCCGTCTACATCCTTATCTGGCGCAATCGCGTCCAGCAGCGACTTCGTATCCACATGCTTCGGCAGCGGCAACTGAATCAGAATTCCATCAATGTCATCGCGCTCGTTCAGCGCCGTCACCATCTCCAACAGTTGCTCCGTCGTCACATCCGCCGGCGGCGTAATCATCTCGCTGAAAAGCCCCAGCTCCGCGCAGGTCTGCACCTTGCTGCGAACGTAAATCTCTGAAGCCGCCACGTTGCCCACCAGCACCGCCGCCAGCCCCGGCCGAATTCCCTGCGCAGCCAGCGCGCGAACTTCCTCTGCTACTTCCTGCTTGATTGCTGCTGCAATCGCTGTTCCGTCCAGTAATACAGGCATCGTTCCCCCAAGCTTCAATCCTACCGCCTCCAGTCCAATAGAGTCCGCCAGACACCGCGATCCTCCAAATCGTCACATCACAATCTGTTTCGCAAAGACTTACAAGCAGTACGCGTGATTTGCACTACTTCCATTGCGACCACTATCACGTCTCTCTGTGATTATTCTCACAATTAAAAACCTCGCGCTCCTGTACTTTCAACTTCGTGAGGAAAGCTCCACACAGCAGCAGAGGGCGTCACAACCCTCCTGGGAGCATCATCACGGAGACACTGCTTCATGAAGCTACTTAAGGATGCAGGACATCTTTTCCGATTTGCAGGGCTCTTTGTTATCGCCTTTCTTATCTTTCTGGTAGTTCGTCATTTTGTTGTGCCCAAGACCTTCGGGCAGTATGGACACTATCGCGGTGCGTCTATCGATGAGATGGCCGCCAGGCCGATCAAGTTTGCCGGACATCAAACCTGCGAACAGTGCCATAGTGACGTTGCTGAAACCAAGACAAACGGAAAACATGCTCACGTAAATTGCGAGGCGTGCCACGGGCCGCTGGCTGACCATGCCAACGATCCCGCCTCGGTGATTCCGACTTTGCCGGATACAACCGTTCTCTGCGCGCGTTGCCACACCGCCAGCGCCGCCAAACCCGCAGGTTTCCCGCAGGTCAACCCCGCGGAGCACTCGGGCGGAATGCCTTGCAAAACCTGCCACACTCCCCATAGTCCCGTAATCGGCGCAACCCCTGCTGCTCCCAGCGCCGCTGGAGGTGCCAAATGAACATGAGCCGGCGACATATGTTGGTTCTTTTACCCGCCGCCGCGGTTGCATGGAAGTTCGCACTCGCTGGCACTCCAGAGGCATCGCCCAACTACACCAAGTCAGAACACTGGTGGGGCATGTTGATTGACATCCCCAAGTGCATCGGCTGCGGCAACTGCGTCCGCGCCTGCCAGGCGGAGAACGATGTTCCCGATGGCTTCTTCCGCACCTGGGTCGAGCGCTATCACGTCACCGATTACCACATGGAGAACCCGGAAGTCATCTCCCCCGATGGCGGCAAGGAAGGCTTTCCTTCCGTTGCCGAAGACGCGGGCAAATACTTCTTCGTTCCCAAGATGTGCAATCACTGCGCGGACTCGCCCTGCACGCAGGTCTGCCCGGTTGGCGCAACCTTCGTCACGCCGGATGGCGTTGTGCTTGTCGATCAGAAATACTGCCTCGGCTGCGCATACTGTGTACAAGCCTGCCCCTACGGATGCCGCTATATTCATCCGGAGAAGAAAGTCGCGGACAAGTGCACGCTCTGCTACCACCGCATTACCAAGGGCCTTACCACCGCCTGCTGCGAGAACTGCCCCACCGGCGCTCGTCAGCTCGTCGATCTCAAGGATCCCAAGGACCCGATTCACGCATTCCTCAAGACCCACGAAGTCCAGGTGCTCAAGCCACAAATGGCGACCGGCGCAAAGGCCTTCTACAACGGTCTCGATGGTTCGGTGCGGTAAGAAATGCAGCCTTCAGCTTTTAGCCTTTAGCTCTTAGCTGCATCGCGCCACTGGCAAGCGTCACGCGCGAAGCAACCGGAGAGCTAAAAGCTAATAGCTAAGAGCTAACAGCTAGGAGCTTTGTTATGACTGGTGTTGAAGGTTACATGTATCCCAATGAGATCACGCTCTACTGGAGCGTTCTCATCGTTCTTTATCCGTACATCACGGGACTCGTCGCGGGTGCCTTCATCCTCGCCTCGCTGGAGAGAGTCTTCAATGTGGAAGCGGTCAAGCCAACCTACCGGCTCGCGCTGCTCACAGCTCTCTCGTTCCTCATCGTGGCCCCGCTGCCCTTGCAGTTGCACCTCGGCCACCCGGAGCGCTCCCCTGAGATGTACTTCACCCCCCACGCCACATCCGCCATGGCCATGTTCGGCTATGTGTATCTCTGGTACCTCATGGCCGTGCTCGTCCTCGAGATTTGGCTCGACTACCGCAAGGAAATCGTCCTGCTCTCGCAAAGCTCCAAGGGCCTGCTGCGCATCGTCTACAAAATCATGACCCTCGGCTCCTCCAACATCAGTGAGAAGTCTCTGGCCATCGACAACAAGGTCGGCTGGATCGTCACCCTCATCGGTATCCCTTCCGCCTTCATGCTGCACGGATACGTCGGCTTCATCTTCGGCTCCATCAAGGCCAATCCATGGTGGTCCTCGCCGCTCATGCCCGTCGTATTCATCTTTTCCGCCATGGTCTCCGGCATCGCCGGCGTCATGCTCATCTACATGGTCACCACCAAAGCCCGCGGCCTCAAAGTCGATATCCGCTGCGTCGACGCCATCTCCATGTACCTCTTCTACATCTTCATCATTGACTTCGGCCTGGAGATGCTTGACCTCATTCACCGCATCTACCTTGCTGAAGACTCCTTCCGCAGCCTCGACTTCATGGTCCACACCAAGCTCTTCTTCTCGCAGATCGTCCTGCAGTTGAGCCTCGGTACGGCCCTGCCGTTGATCCTGCTCTTCATCACCCAGGTAGCCAAAAGCAGCCTTGCCGAGAACACACGCAAGGCCATGTACACAACCTCGGCAATCCTCGCGCTCATCGGTATCTTCGCCATGCGCTGGAACGTCGTCATCGGCGGACAGCTCTTCTCCAAGAGCTTCCTCGGTTACACCACCTACAAAATGGAACTGGTTACCCGCGAAGGACTCCTCCCGGCAATCATCTTCATCCTTATGCCGCTGGGAATTCTCACCGTCCTCGTCAAACTGCTCCCACCGTGGCATGAAAACGAAATCCACCAGGTAGCAGCCGGAGACTAGTACCGCATTTGTAGTTCAAAGATTCCGGAAGGAGCAGGGGGCTTCAGCCCCCTGAAAAGAGGCCAGACAAGTCGGCCTTTAGGCCCGGACCGAACGGTCTTGAATAAACAAGAACCAGGGTGCCCCCGGTCTCGATTTTGAGACCGGGGATTCCACCAACCTCAACAAGCATCTCGCAATACGCACCACGCAAAGAACGTTCGAACCATCGGGTGGGCAACATGAACGATCTTCCCGACTCAATCGACAAACTCGCCGAACGACTCGCAACTCTCGAGCAACGTGTCTTCGCACTCGAACATCCTGCCGAAGCCGCCGTCCATGCCCCCGAGCAGTCCCCCGCCACAATCTCTCCAACCCTCGACCTCTCCAACGCCGGCGGCATCTTCTCCGTCCTCGGCAAAGCCATGCTCGGCATCGCCGGCGCATACGTACTGCGTGCCGTAGCTGAGGCCAACCTCGCACCCCAGCCCGTACTCGCCGCCATCGCCATGCTCTATGCCATCCTCTGGCTCGTCTGGGCCGTGCGCGTACCGCTCGATGCGTGGTTCGCCAGCACCACCTACGCCTGCACCTCCGCACTCATTCTCGCTCCCATGCTCTGGGAACTCACGCTGCGCTTCCATATCCTGTCACCCGCCGCCACCGCAGGTGCCCTCGCGGCCTTCATAGCCTCCGCCTTTGCGCTTACATTCAAGCAGCATCGCGGCCCCGCATTGTGGATCGCCTCAGGAACCGCTGCTGCTCTGTCTGTCGCGCTCGCCATTGGCACGCACCACATCGCCCCCTTCGCCGCCGTCCTGCTACTCATGGTCTTGCTCGCAGAGTGCGGCTCTGCCACCAACCGCTGGGCCAATATTCGCGTCCTCGCCGCCGCTGCCGCCGATCTCTGCATCTGGGCTTTGATCTACATCTATTCCAGTCCGGAAACCACGCGCACAGACTACCAGCCACTCAGCATGGGTTGGGTGATTGCTCCCGGCATTCTGCTCTTCTTCCTCTACGCCGCAAGCCTTGCCTATAAAACTCTGCTGCTGCGCAATGCCGTCTCTGCCTTTGAAGCAACACAAACCACCATCGCCTTCCTGCTCGCAGCCTGCGGCGTGCTCTTCTTCGGCTCTGCAATCTCTGCGATTGCTCTCGGTGTCCTGTGTCTGGCCATCGCCGTCATTGGCTACTCAGCCGCCTTTACGCGCTTCCAGTCTCAGGCAGACAACCGCAACTACGTCGTCTTTGCCACATGGAGCGCGGCCCTCTTTCTCGCCGGATGCTATCTCTGCATCCCAACTCCATTCCTGCCTCTCTCCTTCGCCGCTGCCGCATTCGCTGCCACCTTCTTCGGTACACAACGCAACAGGTTAACCCTCGCCTTCCATGGCGTGGTCTATCTCTTTGCCGCAGCTGCCAGCGCAGGACTGGCCGCCTATCTCTACCATGCGCTCGCTGGAGCTATGCCCGGCCCGCCCACGCTCGCCATCTACGCAACTGCCGCCTTCGGCATCGCCTGCTATGCAGCCATCAGACCCGACTACGCTGAACCCTGGAAGCCGCAAGCTCTCCATCTCGCCATCGCCGCGGTCGGAGCAGCCTCCGCCACCGCGCTCCTCGTACAGGCCTTCGCCGCGCTCATCACTCTGGTCGTGCAACCTGAAGCGCATCATCTCGCCTTCATTCGTACTCTGATCCTCTGCGCCACATCCCTCGCCCTCGCCTTTGCCGGTGCCCACTGGCACCGCCGCGAACTCACCCGCCTCGGCTATGCCGCCCTCGCCATCGTCGCCATCAAACTCGTTGTGGAAGACCTCGCCCTCGGCCACCTCGCCTACATCGCCGCTTCCATCTTCCTCTTCGCCATCACCCTCATCGCCGTTCCCCGCGTCGCCCACCTCCGCCAACGATAAATAGTTTGGGCTTCAGTAAAAGGTACGGGCTTCAGTGAAGGGTACGCGCTTCAGTGAAGAGTACGGGCTTTAGTGAAGGGTACGGGCTTTAGTGAAGGGTACGGGCTTTAGTGAAGGGTACGGGCTTAAGTGAAGAGTACGGGCTTAAGTGAAGAGTACGGGCTTTAGTGAAGAGTTTGGGCTTTAGTGAAGAGTTTGGGCTTTAGTGAAGGGTACGGGCTTTAGTGAAGGGTACGGGCTTTAGTGAAGAGTTTGGGCTTTAGTGAAGAGTTTGGGCTTTAGTGAAGGGTACGGGCTTTAGTGAAGAGTTTGGGCTTTAGTGAAGGGTACGGGCTTTAGCCCGTACAAGAGCAATGTCAGGACGAGAGTGGGCTTTAGCCCCCGAGGGAATGGGCAGCAAGACTCCCCATAAATTCCTGCTTTCTCATCAGCCTTGGAACACCCCATCCCGACCCGCCCATTTTGATTCTCCGTACCAATCTGAACTCAGATCCTCCCCAATCCTTCACCCTCCATCTCACACGCTCCCCCGCCTCTGCCGAAGACTTCCCTATCGGAATGACTTTGCGGCACCATAGATCCGGCCCCTGAAACTGCTCCTCCGTGCCCCATCCTTGCGCGTTGTTTCTGGCGCAAGGGCGGGATACCGAGAAACGATCAAAGTGCCGGATCGAAAGCCGCTGCCAAACTCTCGCCTGTTCAAACATTGCACGAACTCTCGTGTGGATCGCGATGCTTCCATTGTTGAAGGGACTAGCTCAAGTGCTAACGGAACAACCGGGCAGCATGCCCGCAAATCTTCCCTGGGCCCACCTCCGCCTGCCCCCTTTCCCACAGGTCGCCCTTCGCGTACTGCAACTGGCTCACAAGGAAGATGTCCCTCTCCCCCAGCTCAGCGAACTCATCGCCTCCGACCCGGCCTTTGCCAGCGAAGTGCTCACCGTCGCCAACTCCATCCTCTACGCGCCACGCTATCCATCCAGCAGCATCCTCCAGGCCATCACCGTGCTCGGCGCAAGCGCGCTCCAGGGCATGTGCCTCACCGTCGGCGTCCGCGCTTACCTCGGCAAGTCCATGAGCCTCTCTGCCATGCGCAAGCTCTGGCACCACAACCTCGCCACCGCCATCATTGCGGAAAAACTCGCCGCCGGTGGGCTCATCGACAAAGACGTTGCCTACACCTCCGGCATCCTCCACGACATGGGCCGCATGGCCCTCGCCGTCGTCCAGCCCAAGGGCTACGCCGCTTTGCTTGAGAAGCACTCCGGCTCCCCCAACAGCATCCTGGAAGAAGAACGCAACCTCTTCGGATGGGATCACTGCGAGACTGGCATGAGGCTCGTCACCGACTGGAAGCTCCCCGCAGACTTCGAACCCGTCGTCTCCGGCCATCATTCCGACCGCCGCCAAGACAGCGCATGGAATCTAGCCGAACTCATCAAGGTCAGCTGCAAAATGGCCGATGCCGCCGGCTTTCCCGCCTTCGCCGGATGCGACACCACGCCCTACTCTGACCTGCTCAGCGAACTGCCCGCCCGCGAACGCAGACTGTTCTATGACGACCTCGCCCTCTTGGCCGCCGAAATCAAAGAGAAAATTCACGCCCTCGAAGCCGTCTGATCCGTCACACCCAGACAATCCGCAACCTGCCCTGGCTATCGCGTGTAGTCCCCGCTCTTGCCGCCCGTCTTCTGCTCCAGCCGAACCTCGCGAATCACAATCCCCTTATCCAGTGCCTTCGTCATGTCATACACCGTCAGCGCCGCCACGCTCGCCGCAGTCAGCGCTTCCATCTCCACGCCCGTCGGCCCCGTCGTCGCCACCGTCGCCTCAATCCGCACGCCCCCAGACACAATCTCCGCGCGCACGTCCACATGGCTCAATGCCAGCGGGTGGCACATCGGTATCAACTCTGCCGTCCGCTTCGCCGCCTGTATCCCCGCAAACCGCGCCACCTCCAGCGGATTCCCCTTCGGATTCTCCGGCAGCGCCGCCAGCACCGCAACAGATAGCTCCACAAAAGCAGATGCCGTAGCCGTGCGCCGCGTCTGCGCTTTGCCGCTCACATCCACCATGCGGGCCTCGCCCGCTTCATCAAAGTGAGAAAGTCGCTCCGCTTTCGTCATGCCATTCCTTCCCCCAGCAGGATTCGTACCATCTCCCCCGCTTCCATCTCAGTTGAATCTTCCGGTATCACCAGATAACAGTTCGACCGCGCCAGCGCCGTCAGGTCGCCCGATCCCTGCCAAGGCACCAGCGCCACCTCCGGCAGACTGCCGCTCCAGTTGCACCACGCCGGCAAAAACCGCGTCAACCCCGGCTTCGTCTTCACATGCTTACCAAGGCGCGCCAGCGCAAACCGCGGACCAATCGCCCGCTTGCCCGCCAGCGCTGCCAGCACTGGCCCGGCAAACAGAGAAAACATCACTGCCGTAGAAATTGGATTCCCCGGCAAACCGAAAAACGGCAACGGCTCGCTTCCATTTCGGCCCGGCTGCACTTCGCCAAACACCACCGGCTTCCCCGGCTGTATCAGCGCCCCCGTAAAGTAAAAGCGTGCGCCCAGTCGAGCCAACGCCGGCTCCACAAGATCAAACTTGCCCACCGACACGCCACCGGTCAGCAGCAACAGATCAGCCGTCACCGCCTCTTCCAGCAATGCATCCAGTGCCGCCGACTCATCTTTTCCAATCGGCAATACCCACGCATCGCCGCCTGAGGCTTCCACCATCGCCGCCAGCATCGGCCCGCTCGAGTTGCGAATCTCTCCCGGCCCCGGCGTAGATTCAACCGCCACCAGCTCATCGCCCGTGCATAGAATCGCAACCCGCGGACGCGCAAACACCTCCAGCGTCGCAAACCCGCAGCTCGCCGCCAGTGCAATCTGAGCCGGTCCAATCTCCATCCCCGGTGTAAGCAGTTCGGCTCCTGCGCG
>Ga0364860_10411_pt2 | contig 27203 bp, 27 predicted proteins | sample ExccelAu500001D4_FD_206916 | JGI IMG/M metagenome (GOLD analysis project Ga0364860, IMG submission 206916) | Enriched cells from Trout Bog Lake Hypolimnion, Wisconsin, USA - BchlTB.Aug20.5000.01 .D4 | ecosystem: Environmental > Aquatic > Freshwater > Lake > Hypolimnion/Profundal zone | place: USA...
GGAGACCACGACACCATTGATGTGGGCCTTGTCCCATTTCGGGAACTCGGCAGCCGCTCCGTCGTAGTCTCCAGCATTGAGCTTGACCAGCAAGGTTGAGTTCGCCAAGGCACCTGCGCCCAGGTTGAAGATAAAGTCCAAGAGAGCAGCGGTCTGACCATCGGTTAAAGAAACCTTCACGAGGTGGTCAAGCTGCTGGGAGGCATTGTCGAGGTCTCGATCCAAGAGGGTTTGCCCTTGCTCCTCAGACAACACCAAACCTGCTGTAACGTCAGGTCCGGTATGTCCCCAAGCAATAGTCCATTTGCCCGCAGGGCAAATATAGGGTCTTGGATAGAAGCCCTCGGATTTCTTGATCAGAGCTTCAGCGAGATCACGAGCCGACATTCAGAACCTCCATAGGTTCCGCATCGCCGAACATCTCCTGATAGGCAGATCGGATCTTATCCAGGAGCCAGAGTGATTGACTCGTCCCGGAGGCCTCGGCAAGGAGTTGCAGTCGGACACGATCCGACTGCTCCCCATAAGTCGCGATGAGGCGAGTTCTAGCTCCCACTTTGGGCTTGTTCTTGGACATCCGGGGCTTGCTCCACTGGGGTCGGGGTCGAAGGGGTCAAGGGCTTCAAGGTGGGTTTGACGAAGGGAATCGGGAGGTCTTCAGCCAACTTAAGACCACTACGAATGATCATCAGCAAGTTGGTATCACTGGCCAGTCGATTGGCCCGCAGATGCGGATTGGCTGTGGAGTTGCTCTCGAAATCCAGAGCGGCTTGAGCCAAGGCCGACAGGAACTCAGTCATATTCTCGAAGGAGTCCCGACGATCCAGTTCGGCCTGAACTTCCTCGGGGTTAATCAAAGCAAGAGCAGTCAACTGCTCTTTCGTCAAAGTAGTAAGGTCAATCTGCAACATTGTCATATTCTCCAGAAGTACACACGGCGAGAGTCTACCGCAGGTGTTCCTGGGATGCACTGCTGAGTTGATTAACTCATAGTATTATTTACTAGCATCTGCTGTTACTTCTTATCAATCCGAAGATGTTCTGGAGGAACTGTTATGAGCAATCTTGCTCCTGTGATTAAGGATTTTGTCAACCAGTTGGTTGACCTTAAGAAGTCCGAAGCAATTTTGAAGAAGAATCGGAAAGACGTTGTCACCGATCTGAAGGAAGAAGGCTTCTCGGCTTCGATCATGATGAAGCTGATCAAAGACGATCCTGAGAAGGTTCAATTGCAGTTGGAGGCTGTTAAACTCGCTGGAGCCGTTTTGGGTGTCCCCGTCTATGTTGAAGAAGCCGATCTCTCCGACGTGGACGTTTCCGAGGAGCGGAAGGATTTCGCTCTGGAGAAGTTCGGAGAGCTTAAGGACATCGACAATGAGCTTCAGGACCTTGGTGCCGAGATCAAGAAGGTTCTCGCGGAAGTCAAGAGCAACGGCTTGATCCCCAAAGTCGTCCTCCTCATCGCTGAGTTCCAAGTGGACGACAAGCGCAAGAAACAGTTCGATGAGCAGAGCATGGTCATCGGGGAATACCTAGCCGCTTACGCAAACGGCTGACCACGAGAACGGCACCGATACCCTAGCCCCCGATGAGTTATAGGCATAGACCTGGAAATTCGTGGGGCTAGTGTAGCTGCTGAGATTGTAGACCATCGTCACCGGAGTTGAACTCTGTGGTGTCAACGTCAGGGATTGCAGCTCCACCATCGTCACATTGAAATTCACATTCGTCCCGCTGGTGTCCGTCGAGACAGCAGAACCAGTCCCGCTGTCATTGATGGTTCTGACACCAACCTGAACAACAAGATCCGTGATCTCCAAGCGGGCCATCGGGTCTGTGGTCGAGAAATCCAAGGTGACCTTCACATATCTGAAGTTTCCTGCTCCGATCTGTGTAACCCCGACATAGTCGGTCCAAGGGCCGCTTGTGCTTGTTGCGACGGATACTGTGGGGACAACGGACACAGAACCGCTGAGTGCGACGGGGAGGTACATCAACTGCATGGACAATGCGGAGATGACTGTGCCGTAGTCGAATATCTCGACGTAAGAAGCTGTCCGAGTTTCGGTGATAAGGTTGACGCCTCCCAGAGGTGTATCACCAAGGACGCCTCCCGACATATCCACATGGATCGGTGCGAGGAGCGACGAGCCGACTACCTGGGCATTGGTAACCGTCCCGGAGAAGGTGCTCGTCCACAAAGGATGGAACGCATATCCACTGGGCAAGGTTGTCGTCGCCGTTACCGAGGTTGCCGTTCCGACATTTCCAGCCGTATCGACTGGAGCTATCCAATAGGTCCAAGTACCTGCGACAGTTTCGACAACCGTGGTGAAGGTTCCTGTCTTCAAGCCAATGGGAGTGCTGCCTTTCGAGAGCATGTACCCAGCAATGGGTAAGATGCCTGTGGAGGTGGTCCAAGACAGCATCACATTGTTCTCGACCACCTGGGCCGTCAACGTCACCGCAGAGGGCGGCGGCAAGCCAATCGTAGCCGTACCAAGGTCGCCCTCGATGCCCATCACGTCAACAGCTCTGATGCCGAAGGTTCTTGCGTCAGGAGTGGTGATCGGCATTGAATAGGTCTGAGCATAGACCTTGGCGATGACAACCCCGTTGAGTGAGACCTCGAAGTGATCGATGGCGAACTGCCCAGATGTCGCTGTCCAGTTGAGGATGAGATTCTGACCCGAGAAGGTATAGGTCAAGGTCGGAGCAGGAGCCTCGGTAACAGCCACGGTTGTTGTCGCGGCGTTGACACTGAGGTTCCCTTGGAAGTCCATTGCCTTGACCCAGAAGACCTGCCCATTCGCGGGAGGCGTTCCCACCATATAGGTCAGGGCGTTCACAGTTGCGAAGACTGTCGAGCCTGTTCCCACCTGATACATACGGGTATCCAAGTCTGGGACAGCCGACCAGTTGAGGATCAGTCCATAAGGTATTGGCGTGTTGGTCAGACCCGTGACATCTGCTGGAGGTGCCTTGGGGTTGACTGCTGTGAAATAGAAGGACTGGACGTTTTCAATATGCGCCTTGGAACCAAGGCTGTTGATCGGCAGAACTCGGATCTCCCAATCGCCTGGAGCAAGGTTGGCAATCTGGTTGCCTCGAACGAGTGTGAGCTGCTCAAAGCCTCCAATGCCTGTCATTACCCCGGCAGGTCGGCACCAGACTTCGAACTCGTTGTTGAAATATTTGTAGGTCGAGGGCATCACCGGCTCGACTTCTGTGTAGAAGGTCAAGCTGACCCAATCGAAGCTCTCGGTGAACACACAGCTCACTGGCCCAGGGACATTCGTCGCATCCGGGAGGAATGAGTACAGGGGTGGAGGCAGGTCGAGGTTGTTGTCAACGTCCACCCACTTGTTCCTGTTGATCTCAATGGCATCGATCTGGAACAAGTCGGGGGTTCCATCTACTTCCGAAACCTTGAGCACTCGAAAAGGCTTCGGCGCTCCCAAACCTGTTCCGACTTGTCCGACGACAAAGTTTGCTTGAGCAGGGAAGAAGGTGGGGATCGGTTCATCCAAGGTCAAGCTCGTGACATTCCCGACAGTCGTACTGGTGACATTGAACGTGTAGGTTCCACCCGCAACGGCCACTTGGAAGAAGTAGGAGACACCAGCTTCGAGATAGATCGGATCTCTAAAATTGACGGTGCTGCCTGAATAGGACTGGATACGTCCAGTCAAGCCGAAGCCAAGATCATCGTCCCCAATGAGGATGATATCAAAAGGCATCACATACTGACCAAGCCGATTCGTCTTGAATGAAACCTGCATGCGTTCGGTGTTGGCTGTGATCAGCTTGTAACGTGCGCGTCGATAGGCCTCTGTTCGTGAGGTGCAGCCCACTGCGGTGAAGTCGAGGGGGACAACACCATATTGAGCTTGGAGAGGATCGCTCGAGACGTTGAAGGTGTCTGGCTGCCAATCATAATCCGGGTTATTGAAGGTCACTGTGATGTCGTTGTACCGGGACATGATGTCCGTGAAGGAATAGGTAAAGCCCTCGACGGTGATGTTCTCCTGAGTGAACAAGGCAATCGCTTGATCGTCCTTATCGACCTTCAACTTGACCGTTCCGTTCTGGTCCGTGAAGATCACGGAATTGAAAGCTCCAGCCATATATTTCAACTGATCTCGGATGAGCCTCTGATCGGTGATGATGCCGTTGAATGTGTATCGAGGAGACCCATCTCCGACGCGCTCGTCACACCACTGAGCGGCCTCGTAGAAGGACCACTTGTCAGCATTGATGGGGACGTAGAGAGACAGACCATATCGGGTGTTGGTGATGATGTCGTAGAGACACCAAGCAGGGTTGTCCGTCCAAGCCATCTTGAAGGTGCCATCCCATGTTCCAGTATAGGTCTTGGCTATGGGATCGTAATTCGTAGGCACCTTGATGATAAGGAGCTTGTAAATTCCACTGAACTGCGGGATCGAGGAGAACTGTGAGGTCGCCTGACCTGTCAACATCGTACAGGCGGTGTTGGCGAACTTCCAAGACCCCGAAGTTACCTCCTGGTAGCTCTCCCAGTTAATATCATGGAAGTTCTGCGATCCATCGCTCTCGGGGCTGACCTTGGTGATCTTGATGTCCCAGGTGTTGTCGATGGCCAGCACTGGTGTGCGATATTGCTGAACCTCTGGCGACGTGGTCTTGCCGCTGACTTCCGTGGTTACCGAGGTGGAGTTGGCGCTGCTCTCCCACTTGGCAACGAGATCGGAGCTGGAATAGACAAAGCCGTTTCCGTTGGCTCTTGGAGTGGTAGTTTGGTTTACACTTCCCCTCAAGGAACTTACCAGTGAGGAGAGGTTCTGCATCGATACCCAGGTTGTGCAGTTCGAAGGCTTGAACTGGATTATGAAATCCATCTTGTCGCCATAGGTTCCCGAGTTGTCCGCACGGTAGAGGGTGTTGATGGTCAACCTGATATCGATGAAATCCATGTCGCCTTGGCGTGTCGATCTGATCAGAGGCACTTCATGATAGAGCGCCGTGTTGACCGTCAGGCTCGAGGCAATCCCTCCCAAAGAGGGCACAATGGTGTAAGTCGGACTGGCATCTCCAGCGAACTGCCTCAAGGTGAAGTTCGAGAAGTTCGTCGAGCCGTCCAAGGCTTGGAGGAGCGTATCACCGATGTAGAAGGATTTGGCTCCGTTCTCCAAACCTTCGATGGGACCCTCCGAGACAGCAATGATGGTCTCGAAGGTATCGTTCGAACGGAGGCTGTCAGGCGTCTGAGTGGCTGATGTGCTGCCGCCGCCGCCGCCGCCGCCTCCGCTGCCTTGGAAAACCCTGCTCACAACTTCACCGCAACGGCTTCAATATCCGCCGAAAGGATTTGACCATAGGTGCGGAACTTTCCATATCCGATGGGGATCGGCGTCCCTGCTTTCGTCGTGTTCTGAGGCGCACCCAGATAGAGGCTGCCATTCGGATCATTGATCCCCGAAGGTGGTGCTGGGGACATCATCGACATGATGCCACCGAGAACCATCATGGCTCCCATGGCTCCCAAGGCCAGAGCGGTTGTTCCGCCAATGAGAGACCCAGCTCCCATTCCAATGGGTCCCAGCGCCACGGCGGCGGCGACCAGGACGACGCCCATGATGATCTGGAAGAAGCCACCTCCTCCACCTGCACCACCGAGGGCGGGCATGATGTGAATCTCCGACTCATCGTCTCGAAGGGTCCGACACAAGTCCTGTTGGGTATTGAAACCGATGACGGCCACTCGGATACGCCCCCGTCCTGGTGTTGGATGAAGGGCTCGACCTGTCACGACACAGGCAGCTTCGATGGCCTCCTTGACGGAATTCACTGCAAGTTCAAGGTCAGTCGTCACGAGCTTTTTCAGCATTCCGTGAAAGATGATCTTACGCTTCATCTTTGGTCACCACTCCAGAAGGAGAGACACGATAACATGATACTCCATCAAGTCCAACAATGTAGTGTGCCAATTCGGGCCACATCTTGAAGGTCTCATAGTCTTCTGCTGAGAGGTTACTAGTAAGGCCAGGATGTGTGTGGAATGATGCTTGAGTCTGGTCCTCATACTTCAACATGTCCTCTGCTCGAACGAGGAAACCCAGTTGAGGATCATTTGCGATGTTCTCCAGCTCCACGACAGTCCCATCCTTCAAGATGAGTCCCACACGTTCAAGACCTTCCTGGGCGTAGAAATCAGTTAGATCCATTGGCCTTCTCCAACATTGCCCGCTTGTGAGGAGGCAGGAGTTGCATCAGATCCAAGATCTCTGGTCCCTTGGTGACCTTGGGGACATCCTTGTGTCTCAGGACGGCTACTGTGTTGTTCCGCCACAGACCTGAGTAAGGTGTGACCTCTGAGAACCGATTGACGGCATGATGAAGGATCATATTGTTCCCAAGATAGACTGCGGCATGACAGGCCACGGGGGCAGCCATTGCAATGAGGAAACCATCTGCTGGCAGCCAGTCTTTTGGGTGACAGTCGATTACCCTGAAGCCCTCTTCATAGAAGTGATCCATGTAGAGGTTCATTCCCAGGTTCCACCAGTTATCTGGGCGAGCAATGTTCCTTATGTTGATATCAAAGTTGTCTTTGTAGAAGTCCCTTGCCAGACTGAAGCAGTCCTGCACTCCATGATTAAAGGGACGACCGATCAGGTGTTGGTATTTTAGGTCCATCAGTAGTTCACCGTGGGGAAGTCTGGAGCGACGAAGAGTCGCGCAGGAATGTTGAAGTTCGGTCCATCAATGTCCTCCCGCATTTCGAAAGTGACGATGGTGTTCGTCACTGTGGCTATTCGGGAGATGCGCCAGCTTTGTTGAACATAGATCGGCAGATCATTCAGGATATTGATGCCCAGGACTCGGTATCTGAGAACGGTCGCTGCCTCGAGTGTTCCAGCAAGGATGAACGAGCTGAAGATGCCCAAGGGGTTCATCACTGTCATCTGAGGTCGAGAGACTTCACCCTCGGAGCTGTTCAAGACACCTGTGAAGTTGATGCCGATGCCTTCCCAAGTGTTCCCCTGCCAAACGATGGTGTTGTTGCTCTTGAGGTAAAGCTGCGTTCCGTCCGTAAGGATGACCTTGAAGAGTTCGACGACAGCATCCGCTGTCATCTGATCAGCGTCCACCAAGTGGGAGACTGGGAAGCTATGTGGGCTGTTCAGCAACCAAGCAGAGCTGGTGAAGGGAGCCATCTGTTCGGCGAGATAGACAAGGCTCTCATGGATAACCGTGGCTGAGGATGTGAAAGTCCCCAGGTTATTGATCCCATATAGAGCCGCGCCTTGCGCCAAAGTGCCCACACTGGTGAGATCATAGAGGGTGTCACCTGCGATGACTGTCACACCATGGTAGACCGCAGCCGCGCTGGTGAATGTCCCAAGAGATTCCGCTCCTGAGATGACCTCTCCCTGAGTGACGTTGAGGACTATCCCGAAGCTTCCCAATTGAGAAGCCCCTGTCAGGGCATTGCCTTCCTCGGCTACGTCGGAGCTGATGAAGGCCCCGATAGTCTGATTCCCAGTCAGCACAAGTGCGGCCTTCAGCGAAGCACTGCTGATGAAAGCCCCAATGACTGACGCGCCGTTGATCACTTCGGAGGCTGCCGACACTGTCCCCGAGGAAACAAAGACAGCGAAGGCTCCTGAACCAGAGAGGGTATTTCCTAACTGGACCGTCCCACTGCTGGTGAAGGCAGAGATGGTCGAAGCCCCCGTAATGTTGTCAGAGGTCCCTGAACTCCCCAGAGAGCTTAGAGGCTTCGAACTTAGAGGGGAGTTACCCAGCATTAGGGTTGCTCCATCAGGTCAATGGTGAAGTCCTCGACCATGCCGTTTCCGCTGGCGATGCCTTTGGGAACCTGGAGGGGTTTGAAGAACTTGACGGTGACTGATCCCCAAGCCGGGTGAATATAGAGGAAGTTCTGGGACAACCGATGTGTTTGGTAGAAGGTCTCAAGCGCACCCAGGTTGTCATCGTACTGATTGGTCGTTATGTCCAAGGTTCCATCAGTGTTGACGTAGTATTTGAACCCTTTGAAGTACAACCTGAATACTCTCTGATCTGGAGCTGTCGGAGGCGCAGCAAAGGTATAGCCTTTTCCAAACTGAATTCGTGTAGACGAGTCTGGATACTGTGTCTCAAACAGGTGCTTCATCCACTGGAAGGTGTCCATAATTTAAGCCTTACCTAGAGCGACGGATTTGATCAACTGCTTCGTCTGTCCACCTCGGAGAATGTCGTCACTGATCGTGGCAATGACATCCTTCGGCCCAAGAGTCGGCTTCTGATCGGGAGCTACGACCCAGACATGCACGTTGTTGTCTGTCCCCGCCTTGTTGGAATTGGCGGGCATCGCGCTCGAAGACTGGGACTGCGCCCGATTTCCCATGGCGTTGAGACCGTTGATGGTGCTGGCACCAAGAAGGTTGACCGTGGATTGTCTGAGGACAGCTTCCCCTGGTTGAAGCAGGAAAGGTACGGAATCCCTGGTGGGCGTCGGAGCAAAACCATCAGCAGCCCGACGTAGACCTCGGAAGTGGTCTGAGACGATGCCGCCTTGTGCCCAGGCACCCATTCCTTGTGGAAGCCAAGCTGCCCCCAAACCTGTTGTAGGTGTCTGAGTAGCAGCCGCAAGTGGGTCAGCACCAAAGCCTCCGAGGTAGAAGCTGCCAGCGGTGCCGAGCATCTTGAACATGCTCATGGCCATTTGATTGGAGGCCATCTGCGTCAAGGATTGGAGGATGCTCTGTACCATTGAGGTGAAGGCTTGCCTCACGGTCCCTGAACCTGTCATGACCTTCTGACTGAAGGTCGAGAAGGCATTCCCTGCCGTGGTGAGCGTCCCTGTGACATCAGTTCGGAGGGTCTGCATAGACGAGCCTGTCATCCCAGACTTGTCCAACCAGTCGCCGAAACCTGCGGTTACCGCTCCTCCATAAGTTTTCTCTTCCTTGATCTTCTCCTCAGTGTCCTTCCTCTGTGCTGCAAGCTTCAGAAGGTTCTCTTCCTCCTTGGCGATCTTCTTGTCGTTGTCGGCAATGTCTTTCTTGGCCTGAAGAATTGTTTCCTCAGCCTTCGCAAGCTGGTCGGAATTAACCTGGGTTTGCCCAGACTCTCCTCCCCATTGAAGAGTGATCAGGTCTCCTTTTGCCTTGGCAAGCGCGTCTTGGAGAGCTTCCGCATCCTTACGATATTGGGCAAGCTGCCCTTGGCCTCCCCTCATCTCAGCATCACTGAGGGCCAGAGTATCAGGACCATCAATGCGCTTCTGGATCTTCTGAGCCTGGAAAGCTGCGAAGGGGTCGCTGCTGTAATTGCTCCGAGCCTTTGCGAGAGCGAGCTTGTCATCCGTTAAGGTCTTATCCGCAGCGGCCTTTAGTTGCTCGGTGTTGTCCGCAGCCTGGGCATCCTGTTCGGCGATCCGGCTCTTTCCAAGCTTGGCACTCTCAGCCCAGCTCTTCATAAGCCTATCCGTCAAAGCGTGATGTTCCTGAAGAGCTTCCCACTGAGTCTTGACGAATATTTGATCAAACTGCATCTGAACAGTGGCCTTCTCCTTGTTGATCTCGTCCTGCTTGGCACCGTTCTTCCGAGCGTCGTCTTCCGCCTTCTTGAGGCTCAAAGCCTCCTGAGCCGAGAGGTTCGTCAGCAGTTCCTGATTGATCCTGCTGAGACTCTCATCAGTCTGATTCCCCGACTTGTCATTGTACTTGGCCTTGATGGCTGTCTCTTGAGCCTTCAGCCACCTAAGCTGATACTCAATGACCCGAACACCGGCCTTGGCCATTGCGTCCTGAAGGTCGTTGAGCTGCTTGTCGAGATCGGCTCGAGCTGCTTGCATGTCCCTGAAGGCCTGACCTTCTCCGAATTTCTCCTTGATGGCATTAGCATTCAGCTCGGTGGAATTCAGCGCCTCCGAGAGTATTGCCGCCTTCTGCTCGTCAGTCTTACCTTCAACCTTCAGTTTGTCATGAGTTTCCCCAACCTTAAGCTGGGCTGCGGTGACGGCTGCACGGGAGGCGGTTTCTTTTGGGTCAACTGCTTTTGCAGTTTCCTCACGAATATAGGCAAGCTGGCTCCTCCAGTCCTGAAGGGACTTGACAATGTCCGCCAGTTCTTTTTTGGCTGCGGCGAGCTGTTCGGGGTTCAAACCTGTTGGGATCATGTCAGGGCCGAAGTTCTTCTTCCGTCCGCTGATCAGATCCTCAAGTTCAAGCTTACGTTCGCCACCTGCTTGGATTTGGGCTCTGAGACCTTGCTCCCCCAGACCCTTTAGATTGTTCGCCCAGTCACTTTGAGAAGCTTCCCGAAGCTTCAGCAGCGCATCAGCAAAGCCCTTCGTTGAATTGGTGCTCGCGTCAATGTATTTCGCAAGGTCTTTGAACTGCTCGAGAAGCGCATCCCTAGTCTTAGCAGAGTCCTTAAGCTCTCCAGCTTCAGCCAGTTTCTTAATGGCCTCATCAATCTGATTGACCATATCGTGGCTTTGTCTGGCCGCGCCTTCAAACTTACTTGTTGCTGCCTGGGCATCATCAGCGGCCTGTTTCTGAGCCGTGCCGTATTTTTCCCAGAGGATTGTAGCCCCGCCAACAGCCGCCCCGAGGGCAAGGACCGCAATGCCAAGAGGCGTAACAGCGAATTCAGCGAAGGCCACCGCGAGTCCCTTCACAAGTTTGGATAGACTTGCAATAGTTCCAGCAGCTATGATTGCCCCAATAACTGTGGCGACACTTCCAAGGACATCCTTGAACTGAACTACGGACTTAATTCCCTCGGAGATGTTCTTTATCAGACTCGTCAGGCCGTCCTGCATTGGCTTGAAGGAAGCATCTCCCAACAGGCCCAAGTTGCTCCCCAGGTTTGAGAGTGCGTAGGACAGCGACTGGGTCTGGGTCTCGGCAGCCTTGGCAGCCGAACCACTCTCGCCCAGTACCTTTGACAGGCGCTCCGCATCTCCCAATTGACGCACCATCGCGTCGAACATGTGACCAGATCGGGCGTCGAAAGCCCTGATGGCATTGTCCGCCGTGAACCCTGCGTCAGCAAGGTTCTTCAAAGTCTGGATGAGGCCATCCCCTTTGAGGTCGATCTGCTCAACGCTGATGCCGAGCCTCGAGAGTTCTTTCTGGAAGTTCGCCGAAGGGTCTTGAAGCTCTTGGATCAGCTTGCGGCTTCCAGTTCCCAACATGGACCCGGAGCGGATGCCAGACTCGGCAGCCATGGTCATGGCTACCGTCATTTCCTTCATGCTGATCCCGGCGTCCGCTGCCTCCTGGGACACATACTGCAAAGCAGTCCCCATCTCAGCGGTGCTCAACTTGGTTTTCAAGGAGGCATTCGTCAGCAGATCGCCAATCTGACCATACTGGTCAGACCTGAAGCCAAACACCATTCCAAGGTGCGTGAGCATATCCGTGGCTTCTTGGAGAGGAGCCCCGGTTGCTTGAGCATAGGTGATGACCGCGCCTAATGACTCCTTAACCTGATCGGCTGTGAAGCCCACCTTGGTGAACATCGTCGCTGAGTCCGCGACCTCTGTGGCGCTGAACTTGGACCCAGCGGCTGCCTCGGCGATGCTTGTCCTGAACTGCGCCATCTCGGTATTGGAAGCACCGGTGGTTGCCCTGAGATTCGTGAGCGCCTTCTCCAGATCCGTCGCTGCGCTGAACATCTCCTTAAGGCCTGCTACCGCGCCAAAGAGAACGCCCGTCTCCATCGCAAAGGCCCCGGTGAGCAGCATCATGTCTGCACCACCGTTCGAAGACATCATGGCCTGCCTATTGGCAATCCTCGACTCAGCATTCCTCTGAGGAGCAGTCCTCTGCTGTTCAGCCCGAGCTTGGGCACGAGCCTCTGCTTCCTGTTCCCGCTTGAAACGAGCTTCCATGGTAGCGTCAGCGACAACCGACCTGTTGTCGCTGATCAGTTTAGCCGCTTGGTTTTTTAAGTTATTGATCTCATCTTGGAGGGCTTTTTTCTCGACATTGAGTGCAAGTCTCCCAGCCTGATCTTGCGTCATTTCATAATGCGAAGGACCTTCGTTGATACCAAGGTTCTTATTCCAAGAGGCCTGTGCCTTGTCCTGGTGCTCCTTCAGAGCCCTCGCTTTCTCATCCTCGATCTTCTGAAGGGCTAAAGCAGCTTGAGCTTGGGCGCGAGCCTCCTCGTCTGCCTTCCTCTGCTCCTGAAGGCGGGTGTTCTTGACAATGCTCGCAGCCCTTCCGACCTCGCTCAGTGAGCTGAAGCTTGAGGCACTGAGGGTTGACATCTCCTTGCGGATCTTGTCCGCGACCTTGGAGAATTCCTCGAAGACCTGGGCTGCTCCTTCAGCTCCGCTCTTTTGAAGACCGCTTCGGAGGGCTGTGAAGACCTCCTGAAATTGCCCCATGTTTCCTGAGAAGCCATTGTCCTTGAAGGCTTTGGCCATTGCTCTTTCAATGGTGTTGATCTGCTGAAGGATCTTCTCCGTCTTCACAGAATCATCACCTAGAACAACAGCCTTCTTTAGATCCTCACCAAGCTCTTGGATTCGACTTTCGAGCTTATCCAAAGCTTCAAGCATCTGGTCAGTGTTAAGGTAACCATCTAGGACAATTTCACTCTCAGACATTATGCAACCCCTCCGAGTACAGCATTGAATTGCATAGAGGCTTCAAGGAAGTTTCCAGGAGTCTTCTGCTCAGGAGCATCTCCACCACCAAGTGCGAGGCTAATTACCTTAGCCAACGTGCTGTAGTCTTGGACAAACTTGCAGTGCATGAAACCCACCTTCAACCTCATCTGTGCTTTGAGATCTTCGGAACTGTTGGACCAAAATACTTCAGTCAACTTGCTGGGTACTACCTCGAAGGCCCAGCAGAGACCGTCCTCAAAGCTTAACCCGCTGACCCAGTCAACGAATATGCCTCCAATTGCGACTGAATCCTTTTTGTCTGCGCTACTGCCTTGGTAGCGCGGCGCAAGAAAAAATCCAGGATGTGGGTCTGCGCCCAATCGATCAGGACCTCGGACTGCTCCAAGGTCAGGCTCTCGAGGCTCGGGGCCTCACCAACAGGGTTCCCACGGGCGTCCCGTTTCATGAGAAGCTTCGTCAGAAGCTCATCACGAACTTCACTGTTGAGTACCATCGTTGGGATGTTGTCCAGATCGGGTACGAGTCGCACCAATTCGGTGAGCAACCCGTAAGACATAAATATCTCGCTGTCGCCGAGCTTTAATGTGTCAGACATTTACTAGCAAATCTCCAGAAGAAAAACCACGATGGGAGTGTAACCCATCGTGGTTTCTAAGACAAGGTGTGTGGCTTCTGGAGGAATGCCTTGTCTTAACTCTTAACCCATCACCAATTCGGCTTGACGGGTAACGAAGTTGCTGTAATTCGGGTCCGTCGTGACCAGATTGTAGATCGTGGCTTCGAAGGGCAGATTCGCATAAGCCTTCGTGTCCGCCTTGAGGGTGAAACCCTTCGTGATGCGAACCTTCGGCAGGTTGACACGAATCAAGGTGCCGTCCGAGAGGGTGCTGACGGCGGCAGCCGACAAGTAAGGCTGAGCAGCCGTGGAGGCCAAGTCCAAGTTGGTGGCCAAACGGACGGTCGCGCCCGACTGGAGGTTGTCGGGGATGCCGAACGTCAGGGTCAAGGTGTTGGTTGCGACCGAGGCGATCTTGTCAACGAAGATCTCTTCATTGGTCGCGCCCTGGACGATGATCCAGCTATTGGCGACGAGTCCCGTCGCCGACACGACAGCCAGAGTCATATCCGGGGAGGCATATGTACCTGTGACAGCTCCCGAGGTCGTCGTGACAACGGGAGAGCTGGTCAGCGCCGCGCCGTTCATGCCGAGGCCGAAGGCGATATTCTTGGCGGTGTATTCGAACACTTCCCAAGAGGCCTTCAACTGCGACTTGTTCATGGTGCTGGACACGATCTGGTTCTGAACGCCCTGCGTCAGTTCCACGTAACCGACATCATAGGACAGGCTGAAGTTCTTCACCAAGCCAAGTAAATGAGTCGCGGGATTCAGTTTGTAGAGGTCGGCTTGGGGGCCAAGATAGATGGACGCTTCCGACAGGAAGAACGAACCAGTTTTTGCACTACCGAAATCAGCCATATTATTTCTCCGAAGGCGGAATAAATTCTGTGGCTTGATTTATAAAATAATCCGAAGTACATTTGGTCTAGTAGTTTCTACGAGTTTTTAACATGGACCTCAGAAGCAAGTCTCTTTCACTCCCCAATGATTTGATCAAGCTGATCGAATACAGGGCAGCACAGAACAGCCGCTCCTTTAGTGGTGAGGTTGTTCACCTCCTTCGCATGATCTTAAGGATCAATAGAGACGTGGAGGTCGAGCAGTTTAAAGTGCTGGTTTCCGGTCCCCGTGGAGATTGACAATCATATTCTGGAAGGTCCTTGCTGGAGACCTATGCACCGGAAGGATTGTCGTACCACCTCCCACGATGAAGTTCCCTAAGATGAGACCGCTGGTTGCGTCCAGATAGGGAATCTTCTGCGTTGGCTGACAGAGCGTAAAGAGTTGATCCAGGATATCTCGGTGATCAAACATGGAGGTGTCATCCACTGTGGTCACAGTGAACATCACCTTCACATCCATCGTGATCGGCCCTGAATCGACAGTGAAGCCTCGCATCCCCAAGATATTTTCAAAGGGAAGTGCATCCAATGTAACGAACTGGTCGAAGTCATAGAAGACTACGTTGTAAGGAAGCGTCCCTATGAAGCCCTGCAAGAAGTTCGAGAGCGATGCATAGATATTATTGTACTCAGCCATTCTACACCCACCTTATTGGGAAACCTGCCTCTTGCAAGGCTTCCGTTACTTTCTTACCAATTCGGTCAGAGATGAAATACACAATCGTGGGAAGCATCAAGGGACGTAAAGGTCCACCACCATGACCTTTGCCGTTGCTCAAGTTCATCAGCTTGTCGAAGCCTCGGGAGAGTTCCTGATCCATGTACTGGGCGAGGCCAACATTCGAGGTGGTACTCCACCCAGTGCCTGAGATCAGGTTGGAGACGTTTGAGTAAGGCTTCAGACTTATGGTGAAGCCTTGAGCATCCTCGGGAAGCTTAAAACTCAGACCCTCCGTAGCCTTGGAATTCTTCTTGAGCGTGACAGTCGTGAAGCCCAGGAACTCCAAGGCGACTTCCCCTGGAGCGAGCCTCCCGAACTCTGCTCTCATCTCGCCGGTCTTTTCGAAGTATCCCGAGTTCCCCCACTTCTTGTCCTTGTACCTGACGTACTTCTCATTGAGCTTCGCCCAGGAAACGTACTGTCCCAAAGTTGGTGGGAGTGTCGATGACCCAAGAACATTGGTCACGAGGTAATCGAAGATCTTCGCCGCTTCCTCGTCGGCAGCCTTGGCGGCGATCTCCGCGATCTGCTCTTTCCGGTCATTGTAGGCTGTTGTGATCGCGTTCCCAATAAGACGGTAAACGGCGGATTTATCCAGCCTTGCGGATAAGCCAGCCATTTATGCCACCTCTGAGATGAAGATCCCCAGAGCGGTCTCAGAACGTCGAACCGTGTAATGCCTTCCAGAGCCATCCATGAGGGTGACACGATCATTGAGGAGCAACTGCTGCCCAGTCAGGACCCTATACCGGCTCAAGGCGGTCAGAGAGTTCAAATCCTGCGAGACCAGTTCCAGTGTTGACCAAATGGTGCCCAATTGGACCAATTGGGAAGACCTGTTCAGATTGGTGACAGGATCAATCACAGTGGTGGTCCTCGACCAGGATAGTTGGATATCCAAGTCGAACAGCTTGAAGACGGTCTGGAACTCCCCACCAGGGTTGCTGTCCGCGCCTCCCCAGGCTGTCAGCATCTTCCGGCCAGCAGAATTTGTGAGTACCTGTCCGACCTGGACACCTGAGTCCGGGTGACAGAGCAGCAACCGTCTTGGTGTGAAATAGGTCGTGGCTCCTCGACCTGCGTTCTCAGGCATTGGCATCAACTGGCCATAGACATGCTCGCCGGTTAAGGTTGTCAGCCTCTCCCTAAAGCGTCTTCCGATTTGATCCAGATCAGGCATAGGGTCTGGGCACCATCAAGGCACCATAAGGACCTCCGATGACATCCATGCGGTTTCCCTTGACCAACATGGTGGGGTACGTCGGCGTGATCCCGGTGATGTTGAGAATGGCTTCCTCCAACAGTCCGACGATCTTGTCATGGAGATCATCGAAGTCCACATGTGAAAACCGTTCGTAGGAAGACGTGCCAACAGCTTCTTTCCTTAGCGCCCGAAGCGGCGCTGACGGGAGCAGATCGAAGGCTGCTCTGTAGGCAAGAGCATCATTGGCATACTTGGCCTTGATGGTCCCGGAGGACAAGGCGTCGGAGAGAACAGTACCTCCCAATTGGTTGTCCAAGATGAGGTAGGATTCGTAGAAGTCGATGGCTTCGTCCGGGAGTTCCGTCCTTGAAAAGGCGAACAACGTCCGAACATCATCAGGCGAGGCCGTGATGTTGAGCCAGTCGGCGATGCGATAGGCTTGTGTGATCTGGTAAGGATATCCGTTGACGAAGAACTTCAGGATCGCAGTTCTCAGCTCCGTCTTCAGAACCTTGGTGTTGTAGCTGGCGTCGATGTTGACGAAGGCGTCGGTGCCCACGTTGCTTAAGGCAACGTCAGTCTGAGCCGAGATGAGGGCTCCCAAGTTGTCTCTGAGGGAATATGTGACTGTCCCCGCATCAGGGGTGGCGTATTCCCCATTCACGAGAATGGGGAACACCAAGGTCACTGCGTCTCCTGCGGTGACCGTCAGCATGATTAACGAGCCTTGCTCTTGCGAACCTGAGCTTCAGTGGGTTCATCCTCGGCGCGAGGAACTACCGGCTGGGTTGAGAAAGCCGATGCGAAGCTCGCAATCGCCAATTCCCGATCACCCTCGGACTCGCCCAGGTATTTGACGAACTCAGCGTCCGTGGCCTCGTCGTTCAGATCCGCAATCAAGATACGAAGCTGAGAGTTCCCCAGGTGCCGTTGGAGCGAATGGTTCATCACCACCACAGCAGGGCGAAAGGCCGGGAGGTGTTGCAGTTTTTCATCCTGCAATTGGAAGTCTCCAGTAGTTTCAGCCAGAACTTTTGGCATTTAAGGCATTCCTCCAGAAGCTCAAGTCGAGGCAGCTTCTCTGCCTCGACTCGATCACCTTATAACTACGACGTAAAGTCGATGATCTGACGGGCGTTGGCAAACACCAGCTTGTAGCCTGTGTTTTCCGTCCTGAAGTATTGAATCGCCTGATTGCGAATCGAACGCTCGGACTCCGCAATCTGCGAACCCGACTCGACCAACTCTTCCAAGCATTCCGGCTTGGTCAAGCCAATCAACTGACCATTCGGGACCGTCGAGCTGATCACGAACTGAACACCGTTCAGCAGGATCGGCAGGTTCTGCTTCAGGTTCGGAGCAGCCGAGCCCAGGTGATCCATCTGGTACTGAGCTTCAGAAGTCTGAGTGCTCAAGGTCGGAGTGAACAACAGCAACCAATCGCAGTACATGCTGTAGTTACCGATCACGGTGTCCACCGGCCACATGGCAGCCGCACGGTTGACCAGCCAACCCAGGAGGGCCTTGTAGTTGATCGAGCCATTGGCGGTGTAGCCCGAGGTGTAGCCGTAGGGCAACTGGCTGCTCGAGGAGACCGTGGTGGCGGCGGCGTTGACGCCATCGCCGTTGATCAGGATGCTGGTCGCGGCCTTGACCTTCGACAGTTCGAGCTGACGCTCGACACGGGCGGCGAACGGGGTCAACACGTCCAACATGGCACGACGAGCGAACTCATACGAGAACTCGTAACCCGAACCGTGTTTGAAGATCTTGACCGATTGTTCGCTGGTGGAAACTTGACGAACGGGGATGTTCGCAAATTCCGCAATGGTCGAGGTCTGACGAGCCGACGTGTCGTCTTCGACGAAGGTCGTGATCAATTCGTTGCCCGAGATCGGACGGCTGTTACCGACCATGGGGGCAACAAATTCGATCAGGTTGATGCGGTTCTTCCAGCGTAGCATCGTGTCGATGACAGGCGGGAACAAAGCGCGGGTGCCGTCGTAGGTGACGAAGGTGTCGGCGGCGGCTTGCAGCACGGCACCGTTGGCGAAGTCGTCCTTCACGGGCAAGCCCAGGTAAGCGAACGAAGCCTCGAGACCGTCCAAGCCTTCGAACTGCACGGGCTTCTCAGCCAAGCGGGGATCGATGGACAGCTTCAGGTAGTCGGCAATGCCGATGCCGTAGGCACGGGCGTCTTCGCACAAAGCCAAACCGGCGTTGCGCGACTCATCCCGACTCTTGCTCAACAGACCAGCCAGGACCTGCTCAGGAGCCCTACGATTGCGAGCCAGCTCGCAGATGTCTTTGGTAACAGCAGACATGCTAATGTTCTCCTTACTTCAGCAGGACAATGGCATAGTTCTGAGTGCTGCCCGAGGCCAGCGTATCAGTGCCAATGGAGGTTACGATATTCTGCTTGGGCAGATTCGCGGCGGTGGCGACCAAGGACGTTGCCGTCATGGCGGCAATCGTCTGGACATAGCCGGGGTAGGTCGTGTGACCGGTGACGGTGTCACCGATGGCGACCGTCGCACCCGTGGCGACTTTCATCTTGACGCCGCCTTGGGTGCGGACGGTCACAACCATCACGCCTTCCGAGACACGGTTTTCGATGCGCTCGATGCGGCCCAGGATGTAATCACCCGTGTGGGCCAATTTGACTTGCGTGTCAGCCGAGGTGTCCAACGTGACCGCCAAGCCGACAGGATCGACTTGACCGTTGACCCAGCCGTAGCCGGTCATGTTGCTGGTGAACAGGGCCTGGATGTCAGACGCAGCGTTGAAGGTGAAAACGAATTCGTTATCAGCAATCCCTTCGACGGTTACGCCCTGACCAATATAGTTAGTCATAGGTGCTCTCCTTATTTACGGGCAGTGAAAGCCGAAGTAGGCAAGAAGCCTTCGGACTTGTTCTTGGAATCCGCTGCGGCTTGAGCCACCCCGTTTATGGGGAGGTTGTGCAGCTTCACCTTCGCAGTAGCCAGAGCCGCCAGAATTTCAGGGACGGTCGTGGGTACGGTGGGGTTCTCGACGCCAGAGGCGACCATGGCTGTGCGGCAAGCTTCCGACAGGAAGGCGACTATCTTGTCGTTGTCTTCCTTCAGCTTCAAGCCTGCGGCACCATCTTCGGTGACCTTAGCGACCTGTGCGGTCAGTTCGGCAACCTTAGCGTCACTTTCGGTCAGCTTGGCTTCCAGAGCGGTGACCTTGTCAGTCGCGGCAGTCAAGGCGACATCCACCTTGGCCTTGTCGGCAGAGAGCTGGGCGATCTGTGTAAGAGCCGCAGCAGCCAAATTTTCATCAGCCATTACGGCCTCCTTGTTTGTTTCAGGATGATGCTCATGAGCATGCTCATGAGCGCAGACGTGTCCCGCCGAGGCGTAGACAGTCATGGCGTCGGGGTCACGACCAGAGGCTGCCAATCTGGCATGATCGTCTGCACTCAGACGAGCCTTGGCGCGACCAACAATTTTTGCATTCTTAGCTGCTCCCCTGGAGACCAGGGAGAGTTCCCTGAAGTTCTGGAGACCTTCGAGTTTCAGGTGCGTTCCAGCCTCGCCGATGGTGTGGTCATTGGCACAGGTCCGGTTCCAGAAGTGTTCCCCGGAGGCTTCGTCCCCCAGGAAATCAAAGTCGCACTTGGAGCAGAGCGCCTGGGCGGGAATCATGCCCACGGAAACCTCATCGATGGTTCCTGAGTCCAACTTAGCGATCAGATCCTGACCTTCCTGGGTCTCGTTGCTCACGAAGAACAAGCACCTCAGTTCCTTGTCCTTCAGAACCTGACCTTTGAAGACTCGACCGACAGGGAGTTCGTAGCCCTGGTTGTGCAGAGTATGGAGCGGGACTGCTCCACCACTGTTGACGAAGTCAGCCATGGCGTTGAGCAAAGAGGGTTGCGAGCGAGCGTCTTGATAGATGCTCCCGCGCTTGGACAACGGACTCGTGTTCAGAGCAATGGCCTCGAAGACAGCGATCTTTGAAGGATCGATAGCTGCTCCAGTGACCTTTTCGATCTGAGCAAGAATAGTTGGTGTGATCTCGATTTGCTTAGACATGCAGCGGAGTGTAATAAACTCCAAATGTCTAGTCAAGAGGTCTTGGTAATCTTACTTTTTTACTAGTAGATTGTAAATCTTTACTAGTAAATTTCTTACCCTCGTCTCTGTCTTGATAATTCCAATGGCGAAGCTCGCTGTGAGCGGCTTGCTCACCAAAGGACATTGATCATAGAGGCAGCAAGGAGTCCTCTCCGAGTGGCACCGTCCGCCTCTGGGTCCGATGTTCTTTCGATCTCTGATGCAAGGTGTGGTCATTCACAAACAACTCCTGCTCTATTGGCGAGCCTTCCGGCCCTTGTGAGGATGTTGTAGATAAAGTGCCTACGGTTCAGGATATTGAAGAAGAGATGACCTACTAAGAGGTCTGGTGTCGTTATGAGAATATCCCGCCAGTCTGTGTTGATCGTCGTGGCCACATAGATGAAGTGGATACATTGGAGGACGACCATGGTGCTGATCACCATCATCAAAGCCGTTTCCCTGATCTCCCGCTTGGTATCCACTCGCCTCCAGAAAAATAGGATGTGTGATCCGATGACGATGGTTCGTGTGTGATAGATGATCGTGATGATACTCATGACCCATAGAATGTAATCATGGTGTGTCATTCTGCCTCTCCTTTGAGCGCGGCAAGCTCTGCCTTCAGTTGACCTATCAACTGTGCTGCCTCCAGGAGCTTTGCTTGAAGCTCGTTGTTGTGTATTTCCAAAGCCTCTACCCGAGCCAGAAGTCCGTCAGTGAACTTGTTGAGCCTTGATTCAGCTCCATCCTGGCTTTTTCCTTCTCGGAACATTCTCCAGATTTGAATGAGCAGGGCTGTTCCGACAGCGCCGCCGCCCGCTGTTGTGACTGCTGTTTCAGCGTCCATTTGGTTTCCTCGTAGAGTTCGACTTGGTCATGCTACGAGCAGTCTTCGACCCAGTGGGTTGGAGGCTCCGACCAAGCGGATCAGAGTTGGGAGTGGGATCTGGTTGGCCGTCACTCGTTTGAGGAGCCATAAAGCCTGTTCCTTGGAGCTTAGGCGCGGAGGCCAAAGGCAGCCTGCCAAACATCTCCATGGCGTACTCAAAGTCGGAGATAATCCCCAAACTGAGGTCTTCCCGCAGACGTGCGGCTTTCAAGGTCAATTGTGGTTCCAGTTCCGACGCCGAGCGCATCTCCGCTGGGCGGAATTCCACTTTGACGGTGCTTTCGCTGCCTTGCAGGCGCAGAGCATACGTCAACATCTGGCTCAACAGGTCTGCCACGGGTTTGTTGATCTGATCGGCGTTCATCGAGAAGATCCGACATTCGACCGAACCTGTGTTGGTTCCCGACTCTCCGCGCCCGATGATGGTGGACATGGTCTTCAAGGCCGCTTGGTTCTGGCCGTTGAGTACCGAGATCACCTGGGAGATGTCTATGCCCGTTCCGGGGTTGTGGTCGTTGATTATCTTGACCTCGACGGAGTCCATGTGGGCGAAGGGCTGATCGGCGCGAAGGCCCGCGACGACGTTTCCCATCTCCTGAAGTCGAGCATTCATCCAGTTGCGGAGCATCTGGCTGTCGTTCCGAACATTCGCCGGGGCGGACTTGATGAGGACTTCCTCAAGGACCGTGATATCGATCCGGGGGAAGCCTGTCACCTTCATGATCCGATAGAGGTCGTTGATGACCTGCTGGCGGGCGGACAAGGTGTTGATGGCTGAGACGAAGCACCCGTCCATGTAGATGGCCAAAGGGCTCTGCCGATAGAACACGGTGAAGAAAGTCGGAAGATTGGTCAGGTCGATGAACTGGCCGGTTGTTCGGGTCCGTTGCTTGGCCGTATAGACCCCAGTTTCCTTTTCGATCCACATCAGGCTGTGAGGGTCAACCATGTTGGCTCTCACTGGCATGTGCAGCTCGTTGAGAATGAGTTCCGCCGAGATTGCTCCACGCAAAAGGACCATGTAGCGCATGCGCTCGCACAAGCTGTTGAGCGAGTGCTTGACGGTGAAGCCGACGTAGTCGTGCTTGGAGGTCAAGGTGTCCACGAGAGCGAGCACATCTGAGTGGCCCTGGTCGTCGAACTGCCCATTCTTGTCATAGACGTAGAACATGGGCTCGGTATCGGCGAGAGTCAGGTAAGCATTTACCGTGGCGCTGACATCGGGATCTTGTCGAAAGAGCAGCTCGAGGAGCTGCTGGCTGTCGTAGTTCTGACGTAAGTCCTCAAGATCGACGATATGATCCCGGAACAGCGGCAGAGGGAGGAAGTGGTCCCCAAGATAGGGGTTGAACGTGCTTGTGAACGCTGTCGCCTTGGTCGGCGCACGTTTCGGCAAGATATTCTTAATGAGGTTGGCGAGCTTACCCATGAGACTCTTTTATCAGTATTGTCAAAGTAGATCAAGAGTGACTGGCACGACCAGTCAGACCAGGGATAGTTTGAGAGTTGATGGGGATGAAGCCAACGAAGGACCTATTGTCCTGATCTGAAGATGCAAGCTCATAGTCGGCGATCAATTTACTAGTAAATCCGAATCCGAGAGCATGGAAATAGTGATCATCCTCGGAGATTTTCTTCCATACGGCGGGCCTCTCAGGTGCTTCGTCACGGACCATGTTGGTCAGGTGATTGATGATCGTCTGCTTTTGAACATCATACCCGGAGAAGCTCACGGTGCGGGCTCTAACAACTGAGGCGACACGATCTATCGAAGCTGTCCTATCACATTGATAGTGCGTGGTGACGCCCAAGGCGTCCTTGAATGGGTTGATGTTCTTGCTGCCTCGATACTCAATCGGCCAAATCTTGAAGTTGGAGGCTTCCCTCACCTGTTGGGCCAGCACGGTTTGTGGATGGCGATCCATGCCTCCGATGATGACGTTGTATCGGGCGCAGAGGTCGGTGACGTGTGAGACCAATCGCTCGGAATGCACCACTTCAAATTTGAAGGGGTTGCCCGTGGCAAGGTCGATGAGGACCACATGACACATGATGCCTGCGTCGATGCCGATGCAGATCGGCCTGAGCACGTCTATATCCGGCACCAATGGGGAATCGAGGCAATGAGAGATGTCAGACTCGCTAAGGCGCTCGTTCCCTGCGGTGTAGGGACGGCCCATGACTGTGTTCCACCAGCCTCGGATGTAATTGTTCCGCTTGTAGTTGAACAAGGATCGGAGAATGGAGTCCACGGATCGCCGACTTGTGGAAAAGGGCCGAATTCGGTAACCACGCGAGAGAGTTCTGTTGGGAAAGGCTGGGACCCATTCTCGGAGGTCGGGATCGGTAAGGTCGAGGGCGGCATTACACTTCTCGCAATGAAGGTGCATGTTCTGAGTGTCGAGCAGGTCCATGTGGTGCTCCTCCAGCTCGGAGAAGCATTCAAGGTCGCTGGGAACGCCTGGGATAGTGACGAACTTCAGCTCGAAGTCAGGAATCTGCCAGTGATTGCACTTCGGACACCTATAGAGGTACTCCTGCTGGTCAGACGACTGGTAGAGCGCGTCGATCCCATAGGAGAGATGCGTCGGTGTCGAAAAGTTCTGCGTGATCTTGAAGTCCGAATTCTCCAGACGGGATTGGAACAGAGCGACCATGTGCATGTCCGAGAGGTCGATTTCGTCCGTCATCAGAATATCCGCTGGCGTGGACGTGGCCGCGCCTTCCGTGCAGTCGGTGATGTGCAGGAAGCTCAGTCCCATCTGGATGATGGTCTTCGTCCTGGTCGCTTTCGCGTCCCTCGGACGGTTGAAGATCTCGTCTCCGTCGATGATAGGCTTGAACCGAGTGCTGGCGTTCTTGTCGCGCATGTTCTGGTTAGGAAAGGTGAAGATCCCAGTGGTGCCTTGGTTGCGCTCGAGGAAACCCAACATCTTACGGATAGAGAGTTCCGTGGCTCCCACTTGGCTGATCTTGATGGTCGATAGGCTCGGATGCGTGTCATCCAAGATCTTGCGCTGGAACTCGTAACCCTTCGTCGTAAAGGGGTTGCCTCGGAGAGTCGTATGCTTGGTGACCCAGTCAGACATTGTCATGTTCAACAAGTCTGTGGAGTATCGGCTCTCAAGTTGACTCAGAAGATTCCTATGCAACATAAAAAATCCCTGTGAAGGTGACCCTCCACAGGGAAGTCACAAGAGAAAACCACAATGAAGCAACTCGATCTGGGAGGACCTTTGCTGCACATTGAATCTCTTATGTTTGGGATTTATTTTCAAGTCAGAGTTGATTAACTCAAGCTTGTGTCCTTGTCGAAGTTGGTTTTAGCTTGTGATTCAATCAAAACAACGGAAACCCTATGAGCGACTATCCAAGCATAAATTCGGAGGTTCTGGGGCCTATCTCTCTGGTCATCGCCAGAATGCAGGAAAACCCAGGTTATTTAGACGATCTGCTGTGTCCCTATAAGGACACTGTAAAGGTCTGGTTCAAGAGGTACTTCGAGCCGAGGGTTGGGGTCGAGGTAGCGGAGATCGGCGACGATCTCTTGGAACCATCCACTTGGGATGATATTGCCCTCAAAACTCGTGAAATGTACTCCCGTCTGGAGGGTCTGAGGACCAACGATCCTGGGGAAATCATTCAGATCACCAAAGCTCAGGCCGCTCTGTTGGAGCGGCTCGTCGAAGCTGGCGAACGCGCCATTGGTCATCGCAAATCCGCACAATTCATCAAGGACGTGCTTGGTATCTTCGAGGAGATCCTTACTCCCGACCAGCGTGTTGCGTCCATGGATCGATTGAAGGACTTCATCTAAATGCCAATTTTTGCTGAAAATGCGCCCAAATACTGGGCTGCTGGACTCCCTGTGTTTCCTGTTCGTGGCAAGCGCCCCGCGATCTTCGCTTGGCAGGGTCTGAGCGACCGGCTGCCGAACGATCATGAGAAAGCGTCCTGGTTGAAGGACTTCGAAGAGCTGAATCTGGGTCTGGCCTGCGGTCAGCAGTCGGGAATCGTCATCTTGGATATCGATACCAACGATACTCGGTTGATCCAGATCATCGACGATATGCTTCCTGTCAAATCCCCTTGGTTCAAGATCGGCAAGAAGGGTAAATCCTACGCCTTCCAGTTCAACGGCGAGAAGACCTATCAGATCAAAGACCTCACCGGTGGCATGATCTGCGAGCTTCTGGGGCCGAAACGTCAAACAGTTCTCCCACCGTCGATCCACCCGGATACACAACTACCCTACACGTCGAACTGCGAACTTCTGGACGTGCTCGACCAGTTGCCGAAGCTGCCCGCGAACTTCGAAGTCGCCCTTCGAGCAACCTTGGTTGAGAAGGGTGATGTGGAGTTGTCCGTCCGTGGCTACTCGAACATGGTCACATGGGTCGCCGCTGGAAGTCGGGATAGCCAGTACACCTCAATCTGCGGACACTATGCCTTGGCAGTCGCCAAGGGTCAGCTTCCTCTGGTCGAGGCCATCCATGCGGTGGAGGCGTGGCCTGGAACCTTCACCGAACAGGTCGATGGCGATGCCTTGACAGGTGAAGAGGGCGTCAAGAAGCTCATCAGGTTCCTGGTCAGGGACGTTAAGGAACGTGGCCATGTGTTGAAGCCTCGATGGGACCTGGGGTTGAGCGAGGATGATAAGGAGAAGCTCGGCCTGGACCTCGATCAAGGCGATATGGAGCAATCCTTCGAAGAGTTGATGCTCCGTATCGAGTTGGAGTTGGATGACCCCAACAAGGGTGACAAGGATAAAACGAAGCACTTCACCTTATCGTACAGGCAGGACACGACCAAGAACATCCTGATCTCCATCAGTCGCAGCATAACCTTGGTTCCTCGTCAGGTCGATCAACTGCTGCACCTGATCAATCACTACAATGGCACTCGGACCAGTCTGGCTGCCTTTAGGAAGGAGATCACACAGCTTCGAAACATAGGGTTGGTGGGAGACAATCACACAGACATCGCCGAGGACATGCTCCGCAAGGTCGGTGATGTTCGATTTCACGAGGGTCATCTATACGAATACGAAGGGTCCTTCTGGCAAGAGACCGAGGAAGTGAAATACCAATCCTACGTGATGACCAATTATCGGAACATGCCAGCCTGTAAGAAGAATACGGACTACCATTCGGTCTACAAGACCTTCAAGACGTTGGCGACCAAGGAACTGAAAGATGTTTCCGAGGTGGGGAACCAACGTGGTGTGGCCTTCTCGAACGGCTACCTTACCCAAGACGGTGTCTTGAACATTCACAAGCCAGGGTTTGGTAACACCTTCTGTCTTCCTTATCGGTACAAGAAGGATCTGGCTGGTCGGGAGAATGCTCCGAAGTTCTGGGAGTTCTTAAAATACGCCTGGGGTGAAGACGCCGACTTCGAGCAGAAGGTCCTGGCACTGCAAGAGGCCATCTGCTGTACCCTGATGGGCAACGCAGCCAAGATGTCCCGTGCTTTCCTTCTCTACGGAGTTGCCCACTCAGGTAAATCCGTGTTGCTGCGGATCATCTCCAACCTGTTGCCACCTGAAGGGATCAGCGCGGTTTCCCCAGAGAACTGGGCCGACAAATTCCTACCAGCTCAATTGTCAGGTAAACTGCTCAACATCGGTGGGGAGTTGTCCGAACACAAGAAGATCGATGGCCAAATGTTCAAAACCATCGTTGAAGGCGGCGACATCACCGCTCAACATAAGAACCAAGCACCTTTTAAGTTCAATCCCGTCTGTGCTCATTGGTTCGCGTCGAACCATCTGCCTAAGTCCGATGACACCTCCCAAGGCTTCTATCGTCGTTGGCTGATCTTCGGCTTCGTCAGGCCATATCCCGAGGAAACACGGAACGTCAATCTGGTTGAAGAGGTCCTTTCGGAGGAACGTGAAGCCATCGTGGCGTGGGCACTGGAGGTGAAGGAAAGGCTGGCTAAGGTGGGAAGCTACTCGATACCTCCATCGCATGAGGAGACGATCATCGAAATGATGTCCGCATCGGACAGCATCTTCCGTTTTCTCCGAGCCTGTCAGGTGATGAAGGGGTCGAATCTGACAGGCAAGACTGGAAAGAATGGAAACTCAACCTTGCCCTTTACACCGGAGCAAAAAGCCTTCCTCGGATACCAGAGTTTTA
>Ga0364860_10423_pt1 | contig 27202 bp, 22 predicted proteins | sample ExccelAu500001D4_FD_206916 | JGI IMG/M metagenome (GOLD analysis project Ga0364860, IMG submission 206916) | Enriched cells from Trout Bog Lake Hypolimnion, Wisconsin, USA - BchlTB.Aug20.5000.01 .D4 | ecosystem: Environmental > Aquatic > Freshwater > Lake > Hypolimnion/Profundal zone | place: USA...
ACGCCATTTTGCAAATCGTTTGTATAGAACGTTGCGGGACTTAGATGAGCAGGGTTGGGATTTGATTCTGATACCGGAGCCACCTCCAGGCGAGGAGTGGGATGGGGTTAGAGACCGGCTTCAGCGTGCTTGCTTTGGCTCAGGACCATCCTCTAGTAGCCAAGACAACAGCTGATCTTGCGCCTCAATGCCTCTATTGGCATTTGGATCATTAATAAACGAAGTGACGGCGTATATTTTTCCAGACTTGCTCACAACATATCCTGATATCGAGCGTACATCAGAGAGTGACCCTGTCTTAATTCGAGCTTCCGGTTTTTTCTGTAGATGAAGAAATTTACGCAATTGCACTAACAAACGATTTCTCATCGTGCCATCTACTCCAGCAATCGGTAGACTGTTATAAAAAATATCTCCTGTTGGAAGGCTTCGAGCAAGCACTAATAGCTGATTCATATGTTCTGGAGTGATGGCTTCATTTCTAGATAAACCAGCCCCGTTTTCAATGACAAGCTCCGGAAACTGTAGATTCATCTTTTTTAGCCAGCTCCGAATGACTAAATCACCGTTCTCGACACTCGCGGGTTTACCCACTTTCTCTAAAGCCAGTGTCAGTAAGACTTGTCTAGCCATGACGTTATTAGAAAACTTATTGATGTCCTGAACATCATCTGCAAGCTTAATTCCTTCAAATTGCAGTAGCGGTCTGGCGGAGACTGGTACCGTCCCGTCTTGGCCATCAGGTGCTTGCGCCCAAGTCCCGCCAGATTGCTCCCAAGCTGCAGAGAAGCCTTTGGTTAAAAAAGTATTGGCATCGATTGCAACCACGTTATAAGCAGCATTAGTACAGGTAGCGGGGAAGTAACCACTAAAGTTTGCTGTAAGTACCTTTTCTCCAATGTTCTGCTTATTGTTGCCAATCAAGTCAAAAGCAATTCCTTTTTTCCAGTTATCGCAAGATTGATTCACTAGTCTTAGTTGATTATTGATGGTCAATTGAGATAGGGTGGGCGTATAGCTAACATCAATGAAATCTGCCGTACGTGATTTACTCAAGGTGAAAGATAGAGTTCGAAATGAGTAGAGTAGAGGGTCGGGGGAAACGTTATAGGCGCGAGATTCTTCCCCATCGATAGATTGCTGCTCCATGACCTCCTTAGCATAAGCGCTTCTATCAAAGACTAGGTTGCCATCAATTTTTTGGATGCCAAGATTCTGTAATGCTTGCATTATCTTGGCTAATTCTTCAGGAATGAGTTTTGGGTCTCCGCTCCCTTGGAGGTAAAGATTGCCCTTGAGTACACCCTGTCGAATGAGGCCATCAGTATATAAATTAGTGCGCCAACGATAGCCTGGACCTAACACTTCTAAGCTAGTAAGTGTAGTTAAGAGCTTCATGGTTGAAGCTGGATTCATGGGCTTACTGGCATTCCAGTCTAAGACTGCTCTCGCTTCAGATTTTCCTGACCCCGTCTTAAGAATCTCCATAACTGAAACCCCCATAGCTTGAGGGGAAATTTGATTCTTTTCTAGGCTAGATAAAACAGCCTTCGGTAGCGAATGGAGTATTTGTTCTGGTGCAGCATGAGCAAGCTGACACACCAGCAATAAAGTCAGTATTTTTAGTGGCTTAAGTAAAGGCATTCCTAGATTCTAGGCGTAATTTGGATTCCATTAAAACATTCATTTTTGGGAGCTATCGTTAACCTATTCTTGTATCTCTCGATCAGTAAATTCTGCTCTTCTAATAAGTCAATCAAGCTTGAAATTCTGCTTTCTAAATGAGTATCTAGCTCTAAGATCGTGCAGTCCGCAATAAACTGTTTTGCATTTAAAAGGGCGGCGCCACCTTTGATTTTATGAAGCAACTGATCAAAGTCCTTCTGGGAGAGCTTTCTTTTCGAATATGAGTTCCTGAGTACCTTTAGTGACTCATCATGAACCTTTTGAATTTCATCCAGAATAAGCAATATTTTGTTTGGATCATTTTGAAAAAGTGGACCAAAATTGTCGAATGAATATTCATTGTCTAGATCATCGGTTGGTTCTTCAGAGAAATGAAAATATTGCCTCAATTCTTGCTCGAGCGTCTTGAGGCTTAGCGGTTTAATTAAGACACTATTCATTCCGGCGCTCATGAATACGCTACGGGATTCTAGAGCATAGATATCGGCAGTAATTCCAATGATAATCAGGTCGGTGTTACCTGAGGATCTGATTTTTTTGGAAAGCTCGGAACCCTGCATGCCTGGGATAGACTGATCTGTCAGCAGTAAGTCAAAATGATGCTCATCAATGAGATCAAGCGCTTTGGTTCCAGACTCGCAAACCAAAACCTTGAACCCCAGAGCTTCAAGTTGGAGGGATAAAATTTGGCGACTAGCTGCATGATCTTCCACCACTAAAGCAGCAATATTTTGTCCCCTGATTTTTTGTCGGCCGGCAATACTTTCAGTGACATAAGATCGAGCTGTCGCATGGCTTGAGTGGCTTACTGCTGCATCCCCTGTTCTCGAAAGGGCAACTGAAAAATGGACATTGGTCCCGAATCCCGGTGCGCTGTCAAGGTAGAGGTGACTATCCATTGACTCTAGTAAGCGTTTGGTGATCGCCAAACCCAGTCCACTGCCCTGTATAACACTATTCTGATTTACTTGACCCGCTGCTGAGAGCTGCTCAAATTCTTGAAGGGCTAATTCAATTTCATCAGAACGCATTCCGATGCCGGTATCAATGACCCTAAATTCTAGGAGCTGACCGGCATGATCATCCGCAAGCACGCTCACTGAGAAATAGATCTCACCTTGCTTGGTAAATTTGATTGCATTGCTGATGAGATTTTGCAGAATTTGCCTAAAGCGTAAGCCATCAACCATTAGCACTTCTGCAAGTCTTTTATCCACCGTAGTGTGAAGAATTAAGCCGCCCTTTTTTGCAATCGGCGAAAAAGAAGCGTGAATATCGTCAATCAAAGCCTTTAGATCATATGAAACCGGATTAAGGCTTAGCTTTCCTGCTTCAATTTTCGATAGATCTAAAACTTGATTCAAGATTCCCAGTAAAGATTGAGCAGAGCTATGAGCGCTTTTGAGTAAGGGCTTCTCATTGGGAGGAATGCTCGGATTATTGAGTAACAGTTCTTGTATGCCCAAAATAGCGTTCATTGGGGTTCGTATTTCATGGCTCATTGTTGCCAAGAAAGAGGACTTTGCAGCATTGGCTTGTTCAGCTATATTTTTCGCTTTCAATAGCGTTTGGCCCAGTAAATCTTGTGCGGCCCGCTTCTTTTGAAGATCCCAAATAAAAGCCCCTCCGATCAGTAGCAAAATCAATGTCAAGAGCCATTGGGCATGACTAGACTCTTTAGTTGTCGCGATTGATGCAAGTTTCGGCAAGCCAAAGTCATTTGCTGATTCAAGTGGGTCTAGATCGTTTAAAAAGCGCTGAATGATCCGATCTAATGGCGCATGTTTTTCTGCCATCAGTAGTCGATAGGGAAAAGGTTGATGACCATAATGCCCAAGGATGTCGATCTCAGAAGGATTCCACTTCTTGAGGAGTTGAGCGGCTAGTCTGGCAGGCATCACTAGAGCCTCAACCTCTCTTGTAACTAGGGAGGCACTTAAGATCTCCAGGTTAGTGCTAGCGGTAATGGGGATTAAATCTGGATTCTGAAACTTGGAATAGCCACGATCAAAATAGAGCACTCTACTATCGCCCTTTGGCTGATCTAAGTTAGCACCTTTATAGCCCACTAGTACATCTTGCCCCCAAAACACGGGATCAGATAGTAGTAAGGCTGGACCTGGTTTGTGATCTAAGTGAGGAGGGTCAATCACAAAGTGGATTTGGCCGGAAGTGAGTTGATGAAATATCTCGGCATCAGAATGTCGCCAAATCGGATGAAATTCTTGTTGGGTGTGCTCGCTTAAGCGATCCAGCAAGGCCCTAAATATTCCTTTGCCCTCTTTGTCTGCAGCAGAGCTAAGGTAAGGCCGATATTTCTCATGAATGCTAAATCGTACGATGGGGTGTGCATCGACCCACTTTTGCTCTTCCGAAGATAAAGACAATGAGTGTACAAAGTTACTTGCCGTTAGACAGACAAATACGGTACTCAAAAAAATGAATCGATGCATTACCAAATCAACTTTCGATAATGTGATTGTTACGACAGAATAAAATTAAGTCGGCAATATTATTAATGCCTAACTTATCAAAGACCCGCGTCTTATAGGTCGCCACAGTTTTATTGCTGATATGCAGCATGTCAGAAATTTGCTGGTTAGTATTGCCTTTACCGAGGTACTTCATGACTTGTAATTCACGATCAGAAATTAGTGCTAACTTATCGTTATCTGTCAAAGAGCTATTGCCATTTCGACCATGCGCAAAGAAGTTATAGCCTTGAGAAATAGCGAGACAGGCGGAAAGAATGATGTCAGCCCCAGCGGTCTTATTGACAAAGCCGTGTGCACCCAAAGAGCGGACTCGGCCTCCGTAAACCGACTCATCCAGGCTTGAGAGCACGAGAATACGCACTTCTGGATACATTAAACCGATACGTCTAATGACATCAAAACCATCAGTCTTGGGCATATCTAAATCGAGGATGATCAAATTGGGATTCATCTCCTTGATCGAGCGTAAGCATTCCTCCCCATTTTGGGCCTGACCAACCACTTCAAAAAGTAATTGGTCTTGCAGCATGCTTTTCAGGGCCATCAGCATAGCGGGATGGTCATCTACTAACATCACTTGTTTTCTCATTATTTGTCTCCATTTTGGTTGAGGTTGTTATGTGAGTGCAGCGAAAAAATGGCTTTGGCAATACGACTATCATTAATATGAAAAATTTGATGGCGACTTACTGGAGACATCATTAAGCCTCCATAACAGTAATCAGCTTGGAGACGTTTAGCATTCTCAAGGTCATTTACAAGAGCCAAATGACTGGCATATATCTTTGTGCCAGCACTTTGAATTTGAGAGATGAGGCGAGTGGGTGGATCTTGATTGCGAAAATGGGGTAATGCGATATGAATACCTTCAAGCCTAAATTTTTCTATTAGATTGATCTGCTCTGAAGTTGCGGTGAAATCTAAAAGATGAATGCCGACACCAAGTCGGCGGAAGCGAGACAAGCCCTCTTCAGAATCGGGTGTGAGCTTCGCGACAGAGGCATGTTGTAAGCCTAAAATTAATGAGCCAACGGGTAGTCGAGAGTTGAGAATCAGATCGATTAATGCTTCTACATGGTTTTTGGAAGAAAGGGCATGAAACGGAATTGGCAAAACTCCGGAGATTGAGCGACCGCTTCGATGCCAAAATGCGATGGTGTCTAAGCCCTCCATAAATAGTCTCAAGAGTTGAAGATCCTTCGCTTCCAAAAGGGGTCTATATAAAGAGCCTGTCAGTTTTGTGCCTTTCAGATTAAAAATCGGTTCATGGCTAATTGCTTGTCGCTTTGACCAAGATTCTTGTTCGGCCATTTCGTCGGGGCCTAGGCTTAACCAAGACTCCGAGCAAGCATCGCGGACTTCCTGGAAGGGTTTGTTCTTCCATGCTTTTACAAGGGTGTACAGCCGGGATTTCGGGCTCATCAGCATTCTCCAATCTGTGACCGTCCAGTCTATGCAGGACGGATTGGAGCCGAAAGGGCTTAAGGCTGATTTATCCGTAGGAAACTTCCTACCCCAGCCATATTGAGTATAGGAAAGCCATTAATCCTTACAAAATTTATGGGTTCAAGATCTTGAAATATAGGAAGTCAGACCTATATAATCAGCACTCCCAACACGTGAGTGCTAAAACGGGTGATAAACCCTAGTTTTTGCTAAGTATTTGTGTGTAGAGATTACAAATCATTGATTTATATAGTTTTTATTTAGTTAACAACCACTAACTTAGGAGAAGGAATGAATCTGCGTCCTTTACATGATCGCGTAATCATTAAGCGTTTAGATCAAGAATCAAAGACTGCCTCAGGAATCATCATCCCTGATGCTGCTGCTGAAAAACCAGACCAAGGCGAAGTTTTGGCAGTAGGCCCTGGTAAGCGTGATGACAGCGGAAAACTCAATGCACCAGACGTCAAAGTAGGCGACCGCGTCCTCTTTGGCAAATATGCTGGACAAACAGTCAAAGTAGACGGCGATGAACTTCTTGTGATGCGCGAAGAAGACATCATGGCTGTTGTGCAGAAGTAATTCGGTATTTAAGAAAGGAATTCAATCATGGCAGCAAAAGACGTCGTATTTGGAGATAGTGCTCGGACCAAGATGGTCGAGGGTGTCAATATTCTCGCGAACGCAGTAAAAACAACTTTGGGACCAAAGGGTCGCAATGTGGTGATGGAGCGCTCCTTTGGTGGCCCAACCGTTACTAAGGATGGCGTATCTGTAGCAAAAGAAATCGAACTCAAAGATAAGCTCCAGAACATGGGCGCGCAGATGGTTAAAGAAGTTGCTTCTAAAACCGCTGATATCGCGGGTGACGGAACAACTACCGCTACTGTTTTAGCTCAGTCGATTGTGCGCGAAGGCATGAAGTATGTTGTATCAGGCCATAACCCAATGGATTTGAAGCGCGGTATTGATAAAGCGGTAACTGCTGCCCTGGAGGAACTCAAGAAGATCAGTAAGCCTTGCACTACTACCAAAGAGATCGCACAAGTTGGCTCAATCTCGGCTAACAGCGACACCAGCATTGGTCAGCGCATTGCTGAAGCGATGGAAAAGGTTGGTAAAGAGGGTGTGATTACTGTTGAAGATGGCAAGTCTTTAGAAGACGAGCTTGAAGTAGTTGAAGGGATGCAGTTTGATCGTGGTTACCTCTCACCTTATTTCATTAACCAACCTGAGAAACAAGTAGCTGTTTTGGAAAGCCCTTATGTTCTCTTGTTCGACAAGAAGATTGCCAATATCCGTGATTTGCTCCCAGTTCTCGAGCAAGTAGCAAAGTCTGGCCGTCCATTGTTGATCATTGCCGAAGATGTAGAAGGCGAAGCCTTAGCAACTTTAGTTGTGAATAATATTCGCGGCATCATCAAGACCTGTGCTGTTAAGGCTCCAGGCTTTGGTGATCGTCGTAAGGCAATGCTCGAAGATATCGCCGTATTGACTGGCGGCACTGTGATCGCTGAAGAAATTGGCTTAACACTCGAGAAAACGACTCTTGAGCATTTAGGTCAAGCGAAGCGCATTGAAGTTGGTAAAGAAAATACCATCATCATTGATGGCGCTGGTGATGCAAAAGCGATCGAAGCACGTGTGAAAAACATTCGTGTACAGATCGAAGAGGCAACCAGCGATTACGATAAAGAAAAATTACAAGAGCGCGTTGCCAAGTTGGCAGGCGGTGTTGCAGTGATTCGGGTTGGTGCTGCTACTGAAGTCGAGATGAAAGAAAAGAAAGCCCGCGTGGACGATGCATTGCATGCAACCCGTGCAGCTGTTGAAGAGGGTATTGTTCCTGGCGGCGGCGTGGCTTTGATTCGTGCAATGCAAGGTATCAAAGGTTTGAAGGGCGATAACGCGGATCAAGACGCTGGTATTAGCATCGTATTGCGCGCCATGGAAGAGCCTCTGCGCATCATCGTTTCTAACGCTGGTGATGAAGCAAGCGTAGTTGTAAATGCGGTATTGGCCAGCAAGGGTAATAACGGTTATAACGCAGCTACCGGTGAGTATGGCGATTTAGTTGCACAGGGCGTGATCGATCCAACTAAGGTAACTAAAACTGCATTGGTTAATGCAGCCTCTGTTGCAGCCTTATTGTTGACCACCGATTGCGCAATCTGCGAAGCGCCAAAGGATGAGTCTGCTGGTGGCGGTATGCCTGATATGGGTGGTATGGGCGGTATGGGTGGTATGGGCGGAATGATGTAATTTCCCCCGGTAGCTCTTAGCTGCTGAAATTCAAAATGCCTGGTTCAAAAGACCAGGCATTTTGTTTTGTTGGCCGCAAAACTAAATAAGCACCAGGATGGGGCAAATATCCGTATTTACCCGAAGTAAATCACTAAGATAAGAAATCAGCTTTAAATTGATCGTTTAATGGGAGATAAGGTATGAGCACAGCAGAAACCGCTAGCAATCCATTGAAATCGAAATGGATTCAGTTGGCATTAGGCGTCATTTGTATGATGTCGATTTCAAGTCCGCAATATGTATGGGCCTTGTTTACAAAGCCCATCATGGGTCAACTCGGAGTGAGTCTGACTGAGTTACAAGTCACATTCTCCATTCTGATTGTGTTGCAAACATTTTTCTCGCCATTCCAAGGCTTCTTAGTCGAAAAGTTTGGTCCACGCCTTTTGCTCTCAGTGGGCACGGTGTTGACCGGGCTGAGTTGGGTGCTCTCGGCCAATCTCAGCACCGTTTCTAATCTTTACTTTACTTATGGTGTGTTGGGCGGTCTAGGAACCGGTATTGTTTATATCGGTGTAGTCGGCTTGATGGTGCGTTGGTTCCCGAATAATCGTGGCTTCGCTGTGGGTATGGTTGCTGCAGGCTATGGTATCGGTGCATTGCTAACCACCTTTCCAATTGCAGACAGCTTGGCATCTTCTGGCTTGCAAGGAACATTAACTTTCTTTGGCTATGTGATTGGCGCAGTTGGGTTATTGGCTGCGCAGGGTATTCGAGTACCTCATGCTGATCGAGTTCAGACAGCCAGCCAAGTTGAAGCAGCTGCATCTGGAGTTGCTCCTAAAACCATGCTTAAGACCCCTGTTTTCTGGCTCATGTTTTTGATGATGTCCATGATGTCAACATCGGGTTTGATGGTCATTTCGCAGATGGGCGCCTTTGCCAAAGACTTTGGTATTACAGGCACCATGGTGTTTGGTATGGCTGCTTTGCCTTTGGCCTTAACTATTGATCGTGTTACAAATGGATTCACCCGCCCATTTTTTGGTTGGATTTCTGACAGAATCGGTCGTGAGTACACGATGACCATTGCCTTTGGTCTAGAGGCAGTCGCAATGTTTATTTGGGTTGCTACCCGTTCAGATCCAGTGGTATTTGTGTTGATGTCTGGTGTGGTGTTCTTTGGCTGGGGCGAAATCTTCTCCCTCTTCCCATCCACTTTGACAGATACCTTTGGCCAAAAACACGCTACTACCAATTACGGCTTTCTCTATATGGCCCAGGGTGTTGGATCAATTATTGGTGGACCGATTGCTGCTTATATCCACGGTGCAACTGAAAGTTGGATGCCGGTGTTTGCGATCATGATTGCGCTAGATGCTACGGCTGCAGTTTTGGCATTCTTTGTATTGAAGCCGATGCGCGCAAAATATATCCAGAGAGCACTTGCCTAATTCAATTGCTGAAGTATAAAAATAAAGGCCACTAACGTGGCCTTTATTTTTATACAAGACCTGATTACAGACCCCACATGAAAGATCTTTACTCATGTAGAATATTCAAAAAAATAGCTTAACAAATAAAAAATAAGACTGTGTCATGACACAAACGATAACTTCAGAGTATTTAGAGCAACAGAAAATACTTCATCAAAATCCAAATTATGGTGTAGCTTCATTAAGCTTTGCTCCAATAATTGCGGATTTAATTAAACAAATTGGAGTGCGATCAGTATCTGATTACGGAGCTGGTAAAAAAAATTTGCTAGTTGGTTTGAGACAAAATGGGATAACTGGAATTGAGTATCTTCCATATGATCCAGTTTTTCCGGAATATGGACCGCCCAAAACTGCTGATTTGGTTTGCTGTATAGACGTTCTTGAGCATATTGAGCCAGACTTAATAGATAACGTCATTTCAGAATTGGCTCGCCTGATAACAAATTTTGGATTTTTCTCTATCCATATGGGGCCAGCTGGAAAAATTTTGTCAGACGGTAGAAATGCTCATTTGATTCAAAAGCCAACATCATGGTGGCTTCCAAAAATTTCAGTTTATTTTGATGTGCTTCATCTTCAGTCCCATCAATTGATGGGTGAGGGCGTTTGGCTAGTTGTTAAACCTAAAGTTATTTAAACAGTCAGATTTAAAACTATTTTCGCGCTCTGATCCGGCAGAGTTTTAAAATAGTTGTAGCTGATTCAAAAGATATCACCCTAGAGCTTTTACATTCTATTAATTGATTGGGGTAAGTTTATTTTTTTATGCTTAAGGTAAAGCCTTGTGAAACAAGGCAGTACAAGCGTTAGCTTACTGCCTTGACCATATCCTCGACCACCTTCTTCGCATCACCGAAGACCATCATGGTTTTATCCATGTAGAAGAGTTCGTTGTCTAAGCCTGCATAACCAGCAGCCATCGAGCGCTTGTTAACAATAATGGTTTTAGCTTTAAAGGCTTCTAAGATTGGCATACCGAAGATTGGGCTACCCGGAGTTCTTGCAGCTGGGTTTACAACGTCATTTGCGCCAAGGACTAGCACTACGTCAGCTTGACCAAAGTCGCTGTTAATATCTTCCATCTCAAACACTTGGTCATAAGGCACTTCGGCTTCAGCCAAGAGCACATTCATATGCCCAGGCATACGTCCAGCAACTGGGTGAATCGCATACTTCACGGTAACGCCATGATGAGTCAGTTTTTCAGTTAACTCTTTAAGGGCATGCTGTGCTCTCGCTACGGCCAAGCCATAACCAGGGACAATAATCACAGTGTCAGCGTTTTCCATCAGGAAGGCCGCATCTTCAGGTGAGCCTGTTTTGTAATTCTTCGGGCCGCCATCATCGCCGCCACCTGCAGCCGCTTCAGCACCAAAACCACCAAGCAACACGGCAAGGATAGAGCGATTCATAGCCTTACACATGATGTAAGAAAGAATGGCGCCGGAAGAGCCAACGCATGCACCAGCAATAATCAATACGGGGTTATTTAGTGTGAAACCAATTCCGGCCGCTGCCCATCCAGAGTAACTATTCAGCATGGAGACCACAACAGGCATATCTGCGCCACCAATTGGGATGATCAAGGTTACGCCGAGTACTAAAGCAATTGCGCACATGGCCATAAAGGCGGCGTGACTATCTGCCATAAAGTAAGTAATACCACTTCCGATCATGGCAAGTGCCAAGATCAGATTTAGCAAATGCTGTCCAGCAAAGCTCACTGGTTTGCCGCTGACTTTGCCTGACAATTTGCCGAAGGCAATGACAGAAGCTGTAAAGGTAATTGCGCCAATGAATGCCCCGATAAATAACTCAATCTTTTGCGCGCCAGTGTGGTCATGAGCTGGGTTAAATACAGCAGCAATCGCGATTAATACAGCTGAGAGGCCTACGAAAGAGTGCATCAGAGCAACGAGTTCTGGCATCTTAGTCATTTGTACCCGTTTTGCTGCCAGAGTACCAATGATGGCGCCAGCCACAATCGCCCCAATAATTAAGGAAAAGGCTGGCTTGAAGTCGGCAACAAAGAAAGTGGTAATTACGGCTAACAACATCCCGATCATGCCGAAGGTATTGCCTTGGCGTGAAGTGGTTGGTGAGGACAGGCCCTTCAGTGCCAAGATAAATAGCACTGAAGAAATGAGGTAGGAAATCGCGGTAAGGTTTGACATGAGTTTGGTCTCTAATAAATCTTTTTCTGTTTTTTACTTGCTTGGAGCGGCTTCGGCTTTAGGGGCTTTTTTCTTGAACATTTCAAGCATGCGACGGGTCACCATGAAGCCGCCAAAAATATTGATCGATGCCAAGAAAACGGCAATCGCACCAATCACACTCGTGAAGGTAATGGCATCACCGCCGATAACCTCAGTTTGAAGTAAGGCACCAACAATAATAATTCCAGAGATGGCATTGGTAACTGCCATTAAAGGAGTATGTAGAGCTGGGGTGACGTTCCAGACAACGTGGTAGCCCACAAAAATAGCGAGTACAAAAACAGTAATGTTTTGAACAGTCAGGATGCTTTGAAAGGCAGCGTAATCCATCTTATTTCCTTTGCAATATTTTTTATTATGAGTTTTTACGAACAGCCTGACCATCGCGACACATGAGGCAGGCGGTGACAATGTCATCATCAGCAGGTATGACCAGTTTGGCTTCTTTATCAATGATGAGTTTTAAGAAGTCCAATAGGTTGCGCGCATAGAGTGCTGAGGCATCAGCACCAACCATGCTGGCTAAATTGGTGTAACCCACGATCTTGACGCCATTCACATCCACAATTTTGTCGGCTTGAGTGAGAGGGCAGTTACCCGATCCGTTATCCCCTTTGCCAGCTGCAAGATCGATAACCACTGAGCCAGCTTTCATATTGGCAACAGTATCGCTATGGAGCAAGACTGGCGGCTTACGGCCAGGTATCAGTGCAGTGGTAATCACGATATCCGCTTGTTGTGCGCGCTCTGCTACTAGAGCAGCTTGGCGCTTCATCCAGGCCTCTGGCATGGGACGAGCATAACCACCAACACCCTTAGCGATTTCGCGCTCTTCATCAGTCTCAAAAGGGACATCAACAAACTTAGCGCCGAGAGATTCAATTTGCTCTTTAGCAGCAGGACGAACATCAGATGCTTCGATCACTGCGCCAAGACGTTTAGCAGTTGCGATCGCTTGCAATCCCGCAACACCTGCGCCCAAAATCAGAACACGAGCTGCTTTGACAGTACCCGCAGCAGTCATCAGCATCGGCATAAAGCGTTGATATTCGTTGGCTGCAACCATCACCGCCTTATATCCAGCGATGTTTGCTTGAGAAGAGAGTACATCCATGCTTTGAGCACGGGTAGTTCTTGGAGCTGCTTCGAGCGAGAAGGCAGTGATGCCTTGAGCTGCCATCGCAGCAATATTATCGTTATCAAATGGATCGAGCATGCCGATCAAAACGCTACCGGATTTGATCTGCTTGAGCTCTTCTTGCTGAGGGGCGCGTACTTTTAAAACAACTTCAGAGGCAAATGCCTCACTTGCGCTGCCAATGCTTGCACCAACAGCGACATAGGCAGCATCGGGTTGACTGGCTTGCAGCCCCGCATCTTTTTGAATGAGGACTTGATGGCCTTGTCCTATGAGTTTTTTAACAGTTTCTGGTGTGGCGGCTACTCTCGTTTCGCCAGCCTTGGTTTCCAGCGGGACCCCTATGCGCATTACTTGTCTCCAAAAGCGTATTTTTCAAAACTGCTATTTTAGTGAAATAGGCCAAATTGCACCTAGTTACGAATTTCTGCCTTTTCTTGACTAGTTTTGACCTATTTTCAGTGAAAGCAGTCCAAGACTTTTACAATAGAAGCAGAAAGTATTTATTGAATTTTCGCACTTTTCATGAGTGAACCCCATTCTTCTGTGAACTCCCCCATCAAAACCTTCAAATCTCCATTTCAGCCCTCCAAAGTCGTCATTGGGATGTCTGGAGGGGTCGATTCTTCTGTGGCAGCCTGGATGCTTAAGCAGCAGGGCTATGAGGTTGTTGGCCTATTTATGAAAAACTGGGAAGATGATGACGATGATGAATACTGCTCCGCTCGCCGGGATTGGCTTGACGTAGTCTCTGTTGCAGACTTAATTGGGATTGATGTGGAGGCTGTCAACTTTGCCGCCGAATACCGTGAACGGGTATTTGCCGATTTCTTAAGAGAATATGCTGCCGGTAGAACGCCAAACCCAGATGTTCTCTGTAATGCAGAAATCAAATTCAAAGCCTTTCTAGACCATGCGATGAGTTTGGGTGCCGATGCCATAGCAACCGGGCATTACGCACGCGTGCGTCGAGACGAGGATAGGGTGCAATTATTAAAAGCAGTTGATGCTAGTAAAGATCAAAGTTATTTCCTACATCGCCTTACGCAGACCCAATTAGAAAGAGTGCTATTCCCTCTAGGTGAGATTGAGAAAACAGAAGTACGCAAAATTGCACAAGAGATTGGTCTACCCAATGCCCGTAAAAAAGATTCAACTGGGATCTGTTTTATTGGCGAGCGACCCTTCCGAGAATTTCTGAATCGTTACTTACCTCGCACACCGGGCCCGATCAAAACAGTCGAAGGAAAAACGGTTGGTGAGCATATGGGTCTTGCGTTCTTTACCCTAGGGCAGCGTAAGGGTATTGGGCTGGGGGGCAGTCAAGACGGGACGGGAGACGCTTGGTACGTCGCTCGCAAAGACGTTGGTAACAATACTTTGTATGTTGCCCAGGGTCATGAACATCCATGGTTATTGACGAATGCGCTATCAGCGATGGATGCAAGCTGGATTGCAGGTTCTCCACCTGCACCAGGCAATTTCTCTGCTAAGACGCGTTATCGTCAGGCTGACTCTGCTTGTGAAATACAAACCGGATCCTCTGGTCTTCAGAGTTTTCAGTTGCAATTTCCTGAGCCACAATGGGCAGTTACGCCTGGACAGTCAGCAGTTTTATATGACGGTGAGATTTGTCTAGGCGGCGGAATTATCACCGCCTAGTATCAAACAGAGATTGCGGAAAGCACTAGGCTACTGGTGGTGCTGTTTCAATGAAGGATGGACGCTGCAAAAGTTTTTGATATAAGCCATCCAGATTGGCATATTTTTTTTGCCATTCTAATTTAGGGAAACGGAACAAGAGGTAGGCTAAGGCGCATCCTAGGGCAATATCAGCCAAAGTCATTTGATTGCCGTGGCACCAGGAGTTTTCACCCAATTCTTGTGACATTTGGGAGAGGGCGGCTTCAATCTTGCCCATTTGACGTTCAATCCAGGCTTGACTTTGCTGTTCTGCAGGCCTCCAGGTGGCCTCTAAACGAGCCAGAATGCCAGCATCCATAATGCCGTCTGCTAAGGCTTCCCAGGTTTTTACGGTGGCACGTGCCCGTCTCTCGGCAGGGATGAGCTTGCCTACAGGGCTCAGCGTATCTGCATAGTCAACGATGACCCGAGAATCATAAATAGCCTCGCCATCATCCAAAATGAGGCAGGGCACCTTACCTAAAGGGTTTACAGCAGCTATTTTGGTCTGAGCATCCCAAACGTTTTCAAGCTCTAGGGCTGCCTCAAGCTTTTTCTCTAAAAAGACGATACGTACCTTGCGTACGTAGGGGCTGGTGAGTGATCCGATAATTTTCATAGGCTCTAAGTATAGCTATCTGGCGAGCGCTGGGTCAGATTAAAGAACGCATTAAAATCAGACTTTGTTGACCTAATACTTAAAAGGCAATACTCGTGAGCCAGCCGCTTTCAACCCTTAATGCACTTTCCCCCTTAGACGGTCGTTATGCCGGAAAACTTGACGCCTTACGCCCTTGGCTTTCTGAATCAGCCTTTATGCGTCAGCGAGTGTTTGTCGAAATTCATTGGTTATTGGCACTGGCATCAGCTGGCTTAGCAGACGTTCCAAAAATTAGCGCCGCCGATTCTGAATTCTTGCTATCGTTGCCCAAGAATTTCTCTGATGCCGATGCCCAGCGTATTAAAGAAATTGAAGCGGTTACGAATCACGACGTTAAAGCAGTTGAGTATTTCTTGAAAGAAAAAGTGGCTGGTCGCCCTGATTTACTGAAAGCCAGTGAGTTTATTCACTTTGCTTGCACTTCTGAAGATATTAATAACACCTCGCATGGCTTGATGCTACGAGGGGCGCGCGATGAGGTGTTGTTGCCTCAACTCCAAAAAATACTCTCAGTCCTAACTGACTTAGCCATTGAGAATGCTGCGGTACCTTTGCTCTCGCGCACTCATGGCCAACCAGCCTCCCCAAGCACTTTGGGCAAAGAGCTGGCAAATATTGCAAAACGTTTGGAGCGAGCAATTGCAAGGATTGCTGCGGTACCTTTGCTAGGCAAGATGAATGGCGCCGTTGGAAACTACAATGCGCATCTCTCTGCTTATCCCGATTTTGATTGGGAAGGCTTTTCGCGCAATGTCGTTGAGCAGCGCTTAGGTTTGACTTTCAATCCTTACACCATTCAAATTGAGCCTCACGATGGGATGGCGGAACTGTTTGATGCGATTGCTCGTGCGAATACGATTATGCTCGATATGGATCGGGATTTCTGGGCCTATATTTCGGTTGGCTATTTTAAGCAACGCACTAAGGCTGGTGAAATCGGCTCATCGACCATGCCGCATAAAGTCAATCCAATTGATTTTGAAAACTCCGAAGGTAATTTGGGTGTTGCTAATGCGCTGTTGCGCCATCTGGCAGAAAAATTACCTATCTCCCGTTGGCAGCGCGATTTAACTGACTCAACTGTTCTGCGTAATCTGGGCCCTGCTTTTGGCCATAGCCTTTTGGCTTATGACAGTGCACTACGTGGCTTAGGTAAGCTAGAAGTGAATCATGCGGCTATTGCGGCTGATTTAGATGCCTGCTGGGAAGTCCTCGCTGAACCTGTTCAAACAGTCATGCGCCGTTACGGAATTGAAAACCCCTATGAGCAGTTAAAAGAACTGACTCGTGGCAAAGGGATCAACCAAGCTGATCTCCAAGCCTTTATCAAGGGCTTAAAGATTCCTGAGGACGCGAAGACTCGTCTTTTAGAAATGACCCCAGCATCGTATTTGGGCAAGGCAGTCGAATTGACTGAACGTCTTAAAAAGTGAGTGTCCAGAAGTCGGGCAGACCAGTCATCTGGTTTGCGGTTTATCAACTGCTCTGGCATTTACTGCTGCCTTTGGCTTTTATTCGTCTGGCCTGGCGTGCGCGCCATTCCATCCAATATCTGGGTAACTTATCAGAGCGCTTAGGGTTTGGTTACACAAAACCCATTGCCACCGGCGCTATTTGGATTCATGCGGTATCGGTTGGTGAGACGCGTGCCGCACAGCCATTGATTGAGGCTTATCTGGCTCGCGGTGAAAACATTCTGCTGACACATATGACTCTAAATGGACGTCGAACTGGTAAACAGTTGTTTGCATCAGCCATAGCTGCTGGTCAGATTCGTCAAGTGTATTTACCTTACGATCTATGTGGGCCAGTAGAAAACTTTCTCAAAACGTTTAAGCCTAAGTTAGGTTTATTTATGGAAACCGAAGCCTGGCCAACAGTCGTATTTCGTTGTGCTGAAATTAGTTTACCTTTATTTCTGGTGAACGCCCGCTTATCGCAACGCAGTGCAAAACGAGTGCAAAGTTTTGGTAAAGCAGGGCAGGCGCTGTTTCAGGCGTTTACTGCTATCTTGGCGCAAACTGCATTTGATGCAGAGCGTTATCGCCAATTGGGCGTCAGAAATATTGACGTTGTCGGTAATCTCAAGTTTGATGTGCCCTTAGATCCAGCGCAATTGCAAAAAGGTCAAGAATGGCGCAGCGAGTTACAAAAAGAGCAGCGACTTTTAGTTTGTGCCGCGAGCACGCGTGATGGCGAGGAAGCAATCATTCTCAAGGCCTGGAAACAGTTATTGCTCAGCAATGCATTTACAGTGCCACCGCTACTGTGTTTAATTCCAAGACACCCTGAACGATTTGCAGATGTTGCCAGTGTGATAGCCAATATGGGGCTCACATTTCGTAAACGGAGTGAGTGGCTTAAGACGCCAGATGCTTGTCATCAGGTAGACGTCTTATTGGGCGACTCGATGGGTGAGATGGCAATGTACTACAGCGCAGCGAGTTTAACCGTGATGGGCGGAACCCTATTACCCTTTGGTGGACAAAACTTGATAGAAGCATGTGCAGCAGGCTGTCCCGTTTTGTTGGGTAAGTACACCTATAACTTTCAGCAGGCAGCCTTAGATGCACTTCAGTGTGGAGCAGCAAAGCAAGTGGAGGGAGAGATGCTACTAGGCGAACCCTTGGCACTTACTGAGTCTCTCAAATCTTGTCTACTGAATTCTGAGGAGCTACTAAGGATGGCTCAGGCCGCTAAGCAATATGCGGTAGATCACCAAGGTGCAACGCAAAATATTCTGGCAATCTTAGATCGCCAGAATCATTTTTCTGACTAAACCCTGGCCCCAAAATTAGGATCATCTTTGCGAGCAGTGTCATCAGGCTTGCGGTCACCTTTAATCAGATCTTCGCGGGTGACGCCAAGCCACATTGCTAAGGCGGCGGCCACGAAAACAGAGGAATAGATACCAAACAAAATACCGATGGTTAAAGCCAGTGCAAAGTAGAAGAGGGTTGGACCACCAAAGATCAGCATAGCTAACACCATCATCTCGGTGCTGCCGTGGGTGATCATAGTGCGGCTGATCGTGCTGGTAATCGCATTGTCAATAATCTCGCGTGTATTCATCTTGCGATATTTGCGGAAATTTTCCCGAATTCGGTCAAAGATCACGACGGACTCATTTACTGAGTAACCAAGAACCGCCAGAACTGCAGCCAAGACTGACAGTGAGAACTCCCAATGGAAGCAAGCAAAGAAGCCCAAAATAATGACAACGTCGTGCAAGTTCGCGATGATGCCGGCAAGGGCAAACTTCCACTCGAAGCGGAATGATAGGTAAAGCACAATCCCAATGATCACAAACACCAATGCTTTCAAACCATCAAGAGCAAGTTCTTGACCTACTTGGGGACCAACAAACTCCACCCTTTGTAATTTAGCGCCAGAACTTGCTGGATCAAGGGCTTTCATCACCGCAGTACTTTGATCAGCAGAGGCAATAACTTTGCCATCAGCATCCTTTTGAATAGGCAAGCGAATCATGACATCGCGTGAGCTACCAAAGTTTTGGATTTGGGTGTCGTTGTAACCCAGTTTTTGAACACGATCTCTAATTAAGTCAAGAGGGGCAGCTTGTGGATAGCTCACTTCCATGACGGTGCCGCCAGTAAATTCGATGGAGAGATGGAGCCCGTTATGCCATAAGAAAAAGACTGCAGCCAAAAAAGTAATCAAAGAAATAATGTTCAGCACCAAAGCATGGCGCATGAAGGGGATATCTTTTTTGATTCGGAAAAATTCCATGACTTATTTCTCCTTTGGGCGCCAGACTTGGCCGATGGCAAGTTTTTGAACCTTCTTATGTCTGCCGTACCAGAGGTTCACGATTCCGCGTGAGAAGAAAACCGCAGAGAACATCGAAGTCAAAATACCTAAGCAGTGGACGATAGCAAAACCTTTGATAGGGCCAGAGCCAAACGCCAATAAAGCCAGACCGGCAATTAAGGTGGTGACGTTGGAGTCGAGAATGGTGGCCCAGGCCTTATCAAAGCCGAGAGCAATTGCGGTTTGTGGAGCCGTACCGTTGCGCAGCTCTTCTCGAATACGTTCATTGATCAGCACGTTCGAGTCAATTGCCATACCTAAAGCTAGGGCCATAGCGGCAATGCCTGGTAGGGTGAGAGTAGCTTGCAGCATCGAAAGCACAGAAATCAAAAGCAATAAATTGACCCCCAACGCCAATACGGAGAAAGTGCCAAACAGTAAGTAGTAAGCCATCATGAAAATAGCGATGGCGGAAAATCCAATGAGTAAAGATTTGAAGCCTTTCTCAATATTTTCTGCCCCAAGGCTTGGTCCAATGGTGCGCTCTTCAATAATTTCCATAGGAGCGGCCAAGGAGCCAGCGCGGAGCAATAGCGCTAAGTCATTAGCGCTGGCTGTAGTCGGTTGTCCGGTAATCTGAAACTTGGAACCAAATTCTCCTTGAATGGTGGCTATGGTCAGCACCTCGCCTTTACCCTTTTCAAACAGAATCATGCCCATGGGCTTGCCAATATTTTCACGAGTCACTTCTTGCATGACTCGGCCGCCAGTGGCATCAAGCGAGATATTGACAGCAGGTCGCTGATTTTGATCAAAACCAGCGCTAGCGTCAGTAATGTTTTCGCCACTAAAGATGACGGATTTCTTAAATACGCCATACCGATTTTCGCCAAAGCGGAACACATCCATACCGGGAGGGGCAGATTCTCCAAGGCCAATAGATGGAGTGATGGGGTCGGCCAAACGAGACTCTAGGGTAGCGGTACGCCCAATAATGTCCTTAGCGCGCGCGGTATCTTGTACACCTGGGAGTTGAACAACAATTCGCTCAGCGCCTTGCTGTTGAATCACGGGCTCCTTAACAGCCAGCTCATTCACTCGTTTATTCAAAGTAATAATATTTTGTTTGACTGCGTTATCTTGCACAGTCTTCAAGGCATTCGGTTTGAACTCACCAAGCAATTGAGCATTACCGCCAGCCGATTTGATTTGCCAATCCAATTCTGGTTCGCTATTCAATAGAAGCGAGCGGGCTGCATCTGCATCATCGCGGTTGCTAAAATTGATTGCAATCGATTCTGCGCCACGATCAATACCTTGATGGCGAATATTTTTATCGCGCAATTGACTCCGAATATCGCCCGCTAGGGAAGTTATTTTCTTCTGGACTGCACCCTTCATGTCTACTTGCAGCAGAAAGTAGACGCCACCCCGTAAATCAAGACCCAATGGCATTGGCAGGGCTTTGATCGCATTTAACCACCCGGGGGTATTGGACAAGAGATTGAGGGCAACTGTAAAGTTAGGATCATTTTGATCGCTATTGAGTTTTTGTTGTAACAGATCTCGAGCACGCAATTGAGTGTCGGTATCGGCAAAGCGGATCTTGATTGAGCCTACATTATTGGCATTCTCAAAGAAGAGGCCAGTGCTACTAATGCTTGCATTACTCAGAATGCTTTCAACTTTGGACTCTGTTGCCAGATCGACCTTGATGGTTGGTTTGGCAGATGAGACTTGGACCGCTGGAGCCTCTCCGAAAAAGTTGGGGATTGAATATAGTCCGCCGATCAGTAATGCAACGACGATGACAATATATTTCCAGAGAGGGTAGCGATTCATAGTGAGACAGTATTAAGCGGACTTGAGCGTGCCTTTTGGCAAGACGGTAGTAATGGCACCTTTTTGCATTTGTACTTCTGTGCCCGCAGCAATTTCAACACTGATAAATTGATCTTTCAGAGCGCTTACTTTGCCTACGATGCCGCCAACAGTAACCACTTCATCGCCAACCGCTAATGCTTCGAGCATTGCCTTAGTTTCTTTTTGGCGCTTCATTTGAGGACGAATCATGATGAAGTACAAAACAGCAAACATCAAAATCAAGGGAAGGAAGCTCATTAGGCCACCAGACTCAGAACCGCCAGCCGCAGCTTGGGCAAAAGCATTGCTAATCCACATAAAAACCTCCATTAAAGACAAAATAAAAACTGATTCAGTGTGGGCTTTTCAACTAAAGCCGTAAACCCGCAATTCTAAACTGTGTGGGTCTTGGAGGGCAGATAAGGGGGTATATGTGGGCTATTTGGGGGCTTTAGGCAAAGCTAGTCTTGCCCGGGCTCCACACCTCGCTGGCGATTGCGGTGGAATTCTTCACGATAGGCCTGAAAGCGGTCTTGGCTAATCGCCTCTCTGACTTCGGTCATGAGCTGAAGGTAGTAGGTCAGGTTATGGATCGTATTGAGCTGAGACCCCAGGATTTCATTCGCTTTTTGAAGATGATTCAAATAGGAGCGGGTGAAATGCTTGCAGGTATAACAGGTGCAGGTTGGGTCAAGAGGGCGATCATCGTCTTTATAGCCAGAATTACGTAATTTAAGATCGCCAAAACGGGTAAATAGCCAGCCGTTACGCGCATTACGCGTGGGCATCACGCAATCGAACATGTCGATACCCAGGCTTACAGCCAGAATAAGGTCTTCTGGCGTGCCCACCCCCATGAGGTAATGGGGAAGATGGGCTGGCAACTTGGGCGCAGTGAAATTAAGAATGCGCTCAAATTCTGGTTTGGGTTCGCCAACCGATAGACCGCCGATAGCGATCCCATCAAAGCCTTGCTTGCTAACCCCTGCCAAAGAAAGTTCTCGCAGACTCTCAAACATACCACCTTGCACAATACCGAATAAGCCATTGCCCGTTTCTAATTCTCTGAAGCGCTTAATGGAGCGTTCACCCCAACGCAAAGAGAGTTCAAGAGATTGTTGCGCAGTTTTTTCAGTAGTAGCCTTGCCATGACTTTCATAAGGAGTGCACTCATCAAACTGCATAGCGATGTCACTGTTTAAAACTGCCTGTATTTCCATGGAAACTTCGGGAGACATAAATAATTTGTCACCGTTGATAGGGGAGGCAAAGGTCACTCCTTCTTCTGATATTTTTCTCAGGGCGCCCAAGCTAAATACTTGAAAGCCTCCTGAATCGGTCAAGATGGGCTTATCCCAAGCCATAAAGCGATGCAGGCCACCATGTTTTTTGATGACATCTAAGCCGGGTCGGAGCCAAAGATGAAACGTATTGCCCAAAATGATCTGTGCATGCGCTTCTTCCAGATCACGCGGGGTCATTGCTTTGACCGTCCCATAAGTGCCGACTGGCATGAAGATCGGCGTTTGCACACTACCATGCGGCAGATCGAGTTGGCCTACGCGAGCTAGGCTTTGGGAGTCACGTGCAGATACGCTGAATTGAATAGGGTTTGTCATGTGTGCGTGATTTTAAAGCCGTGTGAGGAACATCGCATCACCATAGCTAAAGAATCGATATTCCTGAGCAATCGCGTGTTGATAGGCCTTGCGAATATTGTCCATGCCTGCAAAGGCACTGACCAGCATGAGTAAGGTGGACTTAGGCAGGTGAAAGTTGGTAATAAGGCAATCCACCATTTTGAATGGGAAGCCTGGAGTAATGAATAAATTGGTTTCACCGGATTGTTGTTGACTAATCGCAAAACTCTCTAGGGTGCGCAAGCTAGTTGTTCCTACTGCAACGATCCGTCCACCCGCATCTCGAGTTTTTTTGATCGCTTGTAAAGTCGCCTCTGGAATGGAGTACCACTCAGAATGCATTTTGTGCAGACTTAAGTTCTCTTCTCGAACAGGAGTAAAGGTGCCAGCCCCAACATGCAGAGTGATGGTGGCTTGATCAATACCACGCCCTTTGAGTTTAGCCAAAATCGCTTCATCAAAATGGAGTCCTGCGGTAGGAGCTGCAACAGCGCCAGGATTTTTAGCAAGAACAGTTTGATATCGATTGCTATCCACCTGATTGGGTTGATGTTCGATATATGGCGGTAGGGGAAGCTCGCCAAATTGATCTAGTAAATCGAGCAGATCTTTCGGAAATTCGATTTCAAAGAAGCGACCATCGTAAGCAAGGACCTTGGCTTCAAAACTCTCGCCCTTGCGATTGTGGATTTGAACACTGGTGTTGAGCTTGGGCACTTTCGATGCGCGGATTTGAACCCAGGCCCGTTGATTGCTGGTAATACGTTCAATCAGCAACTCAATAGCGCCGCCAGTGGGCTTTTTGCCATGGAGCCGAGCGGGGATTACCTTGGTGTCATTCATTATCAGCAAATCACCAGGTTTCAGGAGTTCTAAAATTTCCAGAAATTGCCGGTCGATCAGATTGCCTGTCTGCACCTCAAGAAGGCGGCTAGCAGTCCTTTCGGCCAAGGGGTTTTGGGCGATTAGGCGGTCAGGGAGGTCGTAATTGAAGTCGGAGAGTTGCATAGCATTACCATCAGAGCTTGGATTCTAACCATCATGACTAAGACTGTACCTCCAGCACTCCAAAAAATGGGTTTAGACAGCCCTATGGCGCTTGTTTTGCATCTTCCCATGCGCTATGAGGACGAAACTGAGCTCCTGACAATTGAGGAGGCTCTGCAACTAGGACGCTTTCGTTCAGTGCAAACCCAGGGTGTAGTGATTCGAAGTCAGGTCTTGTTTAGACCCAGAAGACAGCTGGTAGTCACGATTGAAGATGCGGAGGAGGTTTTACAACTTCGTTTCCTCAATTTTTATCCTAGCCAACAAAAGCAAATGGCAGTTGGCGCTCACGTCCGAGTTCGAGGTGAAATTCGAGAGGGATTTCAGGGGCCTGAAATGGTGCACCCCACCGTTCGAGCAGTTGCCCCTGAAGCCCCGCTACCAAAAAGTTTGACCCCAGTATATCCAGCAAGTGCAGGCGTGACTCAGACAGTGCTGCGTAAAGCCATTGCTAATGCTTTAAAAAATCCAAATACTCAAGACCTCCTTGCAGAGTTTTTGCCGAGCGCACTATTGGCCGAGCTATTGCCCAGTCATCAGTGGCCTAATCTACAAGATGCAATTACCTTATTGCATCAACCTCCATCAGATGCGGATACCTTGTCTTTATTGGATCGCAGCCATTTAGCCTGGCGGCGTGTTCAATTTGAAGAATTGCTGGCGCAGCAGATCTCCTTAAAGCGCGCGCATTCAATACGGCAAAAAAGACGGGCTCCAGCAGTTCATCCCGAAACAGAATCGAGTTCTAAAAAAAGCATTGAGTTAGGTTTATTAGCGCGTTTGTCATTCAAGCTGACCTCAGCACAAGAGCGAGTGTGGACTGAGATTGGCCATGACCTATCACGTGGTTTTCCGATGAACCGTTTATTACAAGGTGATGTTGGTAGTGGCAAGACGGTGATTGCCGCGCTGGCAGCTGCAAGGACTATCGATAATGGATACCAAGCGGCCATCATGGCCCCGACCGAAATTTTGGCTGAGCAACATTTTCTGAAAATGCAGGAATGGTTTGAGCCATTGGGTATCAAAGTAGTTTGGCTCTCGGGTAGCCTTAAAACAAAAGAAAAAAAACTGGCTCAGGACTTAGTTGAGAGTGGTGAGGCGCAACTGATTGTCGGGACTCATGCCCTGATTCAAGAATCAGTACATTTTGCAAAACTTGGCCTAGCAGTGATTGATGAGCAGCATCGTTTTGGAGTAAGACAGCGGCTAGAAATTCAGCAACGGATTGGTTCTGAATTGTTCTATTGCCACCAGATGATGATGTCGGCTACCCCAATTCCGCGCACACTCGCAATGACCTATTACGCCGACCTCGATGTTTCTGTGATAGACGAGCTGCCACCCGGACGCAAACCAATCATTACCAAAGTACTCAAGGCCAGCCGTCGCAATGAGGTCATTGACGGTGTGAAAGAGTGGCTAGCGAAAGGTCTGCAAGCTTATTGGGTATGTCCTTTGATTGAGGAGTCCGAGGCCTTGCAATTACAAACGGCAGTTGAGAGCGCTGAGCAGCTGACTACAGCGTTACCAAACTTTAAAGTAGGTCTAGTTCATGGTCGCATGAAGAGTGACGAAAAAGCAGCCGTTATGGCCGCTTTCAAGGCCAATGAAATCCAGCTTTTAGTAGCTACTACCGTGATTGAGGTGGGGGTCGATGTCCCAAATGCGGCTTTGATGGTGATTGAGCATGCGGAGCGATTTGGCTATGCGCAAATTCATCAACTACGAGGACGTGTGGGCCGTGGCTCTGCTGATTCAGTTTGTATTCTGATGTATGCAGAGCCTTTATCTTTGGCTGCTAAAGAGCGCTTACAAACTTTACGAGAAGTATCCGATGGCTTTGTGATTGCTGAACGAGATTTATCATTGCGGGGGCCTGGTGAATTATTGGGGGCTCGACAATCCGGAGATGCCATGTTGCGCTTTGTGGATCTTCAAAGAGATGCTTGGTTGATAGAATTAGCTCAGCAAGCGGCGGAGCGCTTACTGGCAGAGCACCCCAATTTGGTGGAAAAACAATTGGCCAGATGGCTGGGAGCACGCGCCGAATTTTTAAAGGCCTGATAATTACCTTATGACACTGACTGAACTGCGTTATATCGTTGCCGTCGCTCGTGAGCGCCACTTTGGGCGCGCAGCTGAGGCTTGCTTTGTTTCTCAGCCTACACTCTCTGTCGCGATTAAGAAGCTAGAGGAAGAGCTCAATATTCAGATTTTTGAGAGAACCAGCTCTGAGGTGTCGATGACTGCTTTAGGCGCTTTGGTAGTAGAGCAGGCTCAGCGTGTTCTAGAAGAAGCAAATACTTTGAAGCATTTAGCAAAGCATGGCCAAGACCCTTTGTCGGGCCCACTAAGATTGGGTACGATTTACACCATTGCCCCATACTTGCTACCTAGTCTAGTAAGAGAGGCCAGAGAGTCTTTGCCAAATGCCCCTTTATTTCTAGAAGAAAATTTTACGGCCCGTTTGTTAGAAATGTTGCGGCAGGGTGAGCTCGATTGTGCGGTACTGGCACATCCTTTCCCTAGCTCCGGTCTGGAGATGATTGATTTATACGATGAGCCATTCTTAGTTGCTGTACCAAAAGGGCATGCTTGGGAAAGTCGCCAAGCGATTGCTCATCAGGAATTAAAAGCCCAAAATACTTTGCTGCTAGGTGCGGGCCATTGCTTCCGCGACCATGTGCTCGGCGTTTGCCCAGAGCTTAATCGCCTAGGAAGTGGCTCAACCATTGGCGAGCAGCATAGTTTTGAAGGTTCCTCGCTAGAGACGATTAGACAAATGGTTGCTGGCGGAATCGGTATTAGTGTTTTACCGCGCACTTCGGTCGACGATCCCAAAACCCAAGAAGGTTTGATTCGTTATATTCCACTCGAGGAGCCAACGCCTACCAGAAGGGTGTGCTTAGTGTGGCGCAAAAGCTATACCCGCGCTCCGGTGATGCAAGAGCTTGCGAAAACGATTCGTCGTTGCGATCTATCTGGGGTGAGCTTTATTAATGCGTGAGCGCTTGCGGGCCTATGCACGTCTCATTCGATTGGATAAACCCATCGGCACACTGCTGCTGCTGTGGCCGACTTGGTGGGCTTTGTGGCTAGCAAGTGGTGGCTTACCAAATCTACAGATTCTATTGATTTTCACGTTAGGCACTTTCCTGATGCGCAGTGCAGGTTGCGCCATTAACGATTATGCAGATCAAGATTTTGATCGCGATGTTCTCAGAACCCAACATCGTCCCGTCACCAGCGGTCAGATCTCGGGCAAAGAAGCAGTTTGGCTTGCAATATTTTTGGCTTTACTTGCTTTTGCTTTAATTCAGCCACTCAATCTATTGACCAAAGTCTTATCTATTTTTGCAGTACTGATCGCTGCAGTTTATCCATTTACCAAGCGTTTCTTTGCCATTCCTCAAGCAGTGCTGGGTGTAGCGTTTGGTTTTGGTATCCCAATGGCTTATGCCGCTGTATTGGGATTCGTACCACTAGAGGCGTGGATTTTATTTGTCGGCAATATCTTTTGGGCGATTGCTTACGATACTGCTTATGCCATGGTGGATCGTGAAGACGATATTCGCATCGGCATCAAAACTTCAGCAATTACATTTGGTCGTTTTGATATAGCTGCGATTGGAATTTGTTATGGTCTGCTGCTATTGAGTCAAATGATCGTTGCTCAACTTGCTCATCTGAGTGGGTATTTTTGGCTAGGCTGGGGAGCTGCATTGCTGTGCGCTTTGTATCACCTAAGACTAGTATCTACTCGCTCACGCTATGATTGCTTCAGGGCGTTTCTTCACAATAATTGGTTGG
>Ga0364860_10424_pt1 | contig 27180 bp, 14 predicted proteins | sample ExccelAu500001D4_FD_206916 | JGI IMG/M metagenome (GOLD analysis project Ga0364860, IMG submission 206916) | Enriched cells from Trout Bog Lake Hypolimnion, Wisconsin, USA - BchlTB.Aug20.5000.01 .D4 | ecosystem: Environmental > Aquatic > Freshwater > Lake > Hypolimnion/Profundal zone | place: USA...
TGAATTTCTACGGAAATGTCGAGGGCAATGACATTTTCAAAGGGACTACCGATGTGGTGGTATGCGATGGATTTGTCGGTAACGTTGCGCTAAAAACCACTGAAGGTTTGGCGCAGATGCTGGGCGGATTTCTGCGTGAGGAGTTTGGCCGTAACCTATTAACCAAACTGGCCGGTTTGATAGCGATGCCAGTTCTCAAGGCATTCAAACGCAGGGTCGATCACAGGCGTTATAATGGCGCAAGTCTGCTTGGATTAAAGGGGATTGTAGTCAAAAGCCACGGATCAGCAGATGATTTTGCATTCCTGTGTGCTATTGAGCGGGCTGCAGAAGAGGCACGCGGAGGCATGTTGCATGACATCAGTGTGCATGTCGAAAAATGGCACAGCGAGCGGCAAAATGCAGAGCAAGGAGTAATCTGATGTATTCGAAAATTATCGGTACTGGCAGCTATTTACCCGAGAAAGTTCTGACCAATTTCGATCTGGAAAAATTGGTTGATACCTCGAACGACTGGATTGTGTCTCGCAGTGGTATTCATGAGCGTCACATTGCTGCGGATAACGAACTGTGCAGTGATCTCGCCCTGCAGGCCAGTTTGCGAGCCATAGATGCTGCAGGCATCCGTGCCGACGATATTGATTTGTTGATCGTCGCGACCACTACGCCTGACCAGGTATTTCCAAGCACAGCCTGCATATTGCAAGACAAGCTGGGCATCAAAAATCGTGGCCCCGCATTTGATATGCAAGCAGTCTGCGGTGGCTTTGTCTATGCCCTGAATACGGCTGATTTATACATACGTGGTGGGCAAGCCAAAACAGCGTTGGTTATAGGCGCTGAAACATTTTCGCGCATTTTGAACTGGGAAGACCGCACTACAAGTGTGCTGTTCGGAGATGGTGCGGGTGCCGTCATTTTACAAGCCAGCGAAACGCCGGGCATTATTGCCGGTAAATTGCATGCCGATGGAAGGCATCGTGGCATGTTGAAGGCCGATCCTCTTGTAAGCATGGATGGACAGGCTGTATTTAAATTCGCCGTCAAAGTATTAAGCGAAGTGGTCGAAGAAGTGCTGGAAGAAAATCACCTGAGCGGCTCAGATATCAACTGGCTGGTCCCGCACCAGGCCAATATTCGCATTATGGAAGCCACTGCCAAAAAACTGGGGCTGAGCTTGGACAAAGTGATCGTGACCGTTGCCAAGCACGGTAATACCTCGGCTGCTTCTATTCCTTTAGCCTTGGACGCAGCTGTTCGCGATGGACGCATTCAGTCAGGGCAGAATATTTTGCTGGAAGCTGTAGGAGGAGGTTTTACTTGGGGTGCAGTTTTAATTCGCTGGTAGGTTTAACATGACTAAATTCGCTTTTGTATTTCCCGGTCAAGGGTCGCAATCACGTGGCATGATGAATAGCTATGCCGACTTTACTGCGGTGCGCGACACCTTCACTGAGGCCTCGGATGTGCTCAAACAGGATATCTGGCAACTGGTCGAAGAAGGCACCGATGCTGATTTGAGCGCTACTGTGAATACGCAACCGCTCATGCTCACTGCCGGTGTTGCAGTGTATCGCGCTTGGCAATCCCAGAAGGGAGCTATTCCTACAGTGATGGCCGGACACAGCCTGGGAGAATATACTGCTCTAGTTGCGGCAGGTGCTTTGAGCTTTGCCGACGCTTTGCCACTGGTGCGCTATCGGGCAGAATGTATGCAACAGGCCGTGCCAGAAGGCGTGGGTGGTATTGCGGCAATACTCGGTCTGGACGAGGATGCGGTGCGTGCCGTGTGCCTTGAAGCTGCTCAGGACGAGGTGCTTGAAGCGGTGAATTACAATTCGCCCATCCAGACCGTTATTGCCGGAAATCGCGCGGCAGTTGAGCGCGGTATGGAACTGGCAAAAGCAAAAGGGGCGAAGCGCGCCATTATGCTGCCGATGAGTGTTCCTTCGCATTGCAGATTGCTGAAAGGTGCTGCAGATCAATTGCGTACCTATCTGGCAAACATTCCTGTGCAGACGCCGGTTATTCCCGTATTAAATAATGCTGATGTAGCTACTTATAGTGATGCCGCAGAAATCAAAGATGCTTTGGTGCGACAACTTTATTCTCCGGTACGCTGGGTTGAAACCGTGCTGAAATTTGGGAAGCTGGGCATCACCCACAATGTTGAATGCGGTCCGGGGAAAGTACTGGCCGGTTTAAATAAACGTATAGATACCAATCAGCAAGCATTGGCATTGAATGATGGCGAGGCGCTTAAACAGGCTTTGCTTGGGCTCGCATAAGGAAAGTTTATGGTACTTCAAGGACAAATTGCATTAGTTACCGGTGCCAGTCGTGGTATCGGGCAAGCCATAGCACTTGAAATCGGCAAACAAGGCGCAACCGTGATTGGCACTGCCACCAGTGAAAATGGGGCCCAGGCTATCAGCGCGTATCTGGAAGTTGCCGGCATCAAAGGGGCGGGCATGGCTTTGAACGTCAATGACGTTGGGCAAACCGAGCAAGTGTTGGGCGAGTTGCGCAAACAATTCGGTGAAATCAGTATTCTTGTGAATAATGCGGGCATTACTCGCGACAATTTGTTGGCGCGTATGACAGACGATGAGTGGGATGATGTGCTTGCGACCAATCTAAAATCAGTGTTTCGTCTGAGTCGTGCTGTATTGCGTGGCATGATGAAAGCAAGGACAGGGCGCATTATTAGTATCGGCTCGGTAGTGGGCAGCATGGGTAACCCCGGGCAAGCTAACTACGCGGCTTCCAAAGCAGGCATGATTGGTTTTACCAAATCGCTCGCGCAGGAAATTGGCAGCCGCAACATCACCGTCAATTGTGTTGCACCTGGCTTCATCGACACCGATATGACATTGAGTCTTGGTGCAGAGCAGCGTGCGAAATTGGTCGAGCATGTCCCCCTTAAGCGCCTTGGGCAACCCGCTGACATTGCTGCAGCCGTGGCCTTTTTGGCCGGCCCCGGTGCGGCATATATCACAGGCACCACTTTGCACGTCAATGGTGGAATGTATATGGACTAACCGTATTGGGAATTTCCGCCAAGTTTGGTAGAATGTCCCCTGTTTCTTGAATTTATAACTAAAGGTAGGGAGTGTTACATGTCAAATATTGAACAACGTGTCAAGAAAATCGTTGCTGAACAACTCGGCGTTAACGAATCTGAAGTCAAAAATGAGTCGTCGTTCGTAAACGATCTGGGTGCAGATTCTCTGGATACGGTTGAACTGGTTATGGCGCTTGAAGAAGAATTCGAGTGCGAAATTCCGGATGAAGATGCGGAAAAAATTACTACCGTACAACAGGCTATTGACTACGTCAACGCCCATCCCAAGTAATATCCCTTTTACTTTCCGTTAGCGGAGTCAGCTTGTCTAAACGTCGAGTCGTCATCACCGGTTTGGGGATTATTTCCCCTCTCGGTATAGGAATCCCCACGGTCTGGCAGAACATCGTCGCAGGAAAGTCGGGCATTGGCAAAATCACTCACTTCGATGCCAGTAATATGGCTGCGCAAATTGCCGGAGAAGTAAGAGATTTTGATGTGACTCAATTTCTTTCAGCCAAAGATGCACGCCGCATGGATAAATTTATCCATTTCGGTTTGGTGGCAGGAATTGAAGCGTTCAAGGATTCCGGGCTTGAAGTGACCGAGCAAAACGCTGAACGGATCGGGGTTAACATCGGTTCCGGCATAGGCGGCTTGCCCATGATCGAGGACACACACAACGAATTCCTGGCTGCTGGACCTCGCAAGATCTCGCCTTTTTTCATTCCCGGCACGATCATCAATATGATTTCCGGCAATCTGTCCGTGATGTACGGATTGAAAGGACCGAACCTGGCGATGGTTTCAGCGTGTACCACGGGTACCCATTGCATTGGAGAGTCTGCGCGCATCGTTGAATATGGCGATGCGGACGTGATGATCGCAGGGGGAGCCGAAGCGACCGTGTGTGCTCTGGCAGTGGGAGGCTTTTCGTCTGCGCGGGCGCTCAGCACACGTAACGACGATCCGGCAACCTCCAGTCGTCCATGGGACAAGGAGCGTGATGGCTTTGTCATTGGTGAAGGCGCGGGAGTTCTGGTGCTGGAAGAATACGAACATGCCAAAGCGCGTGGAGCCAGAATTTACGCTGAATTGGCGGGTTACGGCATGAGCGGTGATGCCTATCACATTACATCGCCCAACACCGATGGCCCCAAGCGAAGCATGCTGAATGCACTTCGTAATGCAGGATTGAATCCGCAGGACGTGCAGTACGTCAATGCGCACGGAACCTCAACTCCACTTGGAGACAAAAACGAGACCGATGCGATCAAGCTCGCATTCGGTGATCATGCCAAGAAATTGGTGGTTAACTCTACCAAGTCGATGACGGGTCATCTGCTCGGCGGAGCGGGTGGAATAGAATCGGTATTTTGCGCACTGGCTCTCCATAATCAGATTTCGCCGCCTACGATCAACATTTTCGAGCAAGATCCAGAATGTGATCTGGACTACTGTGCCAATGTTGCGAGAGACATGAAAATTGATGTTGCTGTCAACAACAATTTTGGATTTGGTGGAACCAACGGATCGATTGTATTCCGTAAAGTTTAAACTGGAACTCGCGCAGGGAACCTGATTAGCCACGAAGTTCAGCTGGTTGCAATCTGTTATTTCTAAATGCATTGGAGAGTGCCCTCTCCCTAGCCCCCGGTGAGAGAGGGGATGTCGGTTCTTGCTTTTCCGTTTAAAGGTTGAAACATGGAAGGAAAAGCTCGTTTGGTGGCTAGACTTAGCTCGATGTTAATGGATTATCCCCTCTTCCACCGGGGTAACCAATGACTTGCTGCGCTTTTTGCAGCTTAGTCAGATGGCTAGTTAGTTCATCAGAGGGCTAGGGAGGGGGTTATTTTCAACCAGATTAACTTGGGAACGGGATGACCTGATCTCGACTATACCTATTTCGGGTAAAATTTAACCTGCACTTTCAGGCCATCGTACGGCTATCAACCAGACTATTTTCAGGGAAACTTTATTAACGGGTAGGACAAGCAATGCTCCTGATTAAACGTTTTCTGCTTTTCCTATTATTTTTTGCGGGACTCTTGGCGGGTGCGTTAGCATATTACTCGTTTCGTCCTCTTGCTTTACCCTCATTACCCTTCGAATTTTCAGTTAATCAAGGTTCAAGCTTAAAAGCAACAGCGCGGCAATTGCAGCAGATTGGCGTGTTGAATAGCGATTTGATCTTCGTAACACTGGCTCGTATTCTCGGTAAAACTACTCAAATCAAAGCTGGAAATTATGAGTTGGAAACTGCGCCTACGCCGTTGGAACTTCTTGACATGATGACACAAGGGCGCGGTAGTCAGAACGAAATAGGGGTCATAGAAGGCTGGTCATTCAGTAAGTTGCGTGATGAACTCAATGCGAATCCTACGATTTTGCACGACACATTAAATTTGTCAGAACCAGAAATAATGATGCGTATCGGAGCGAAAGAGACTGATGCTGAAGGATTGTTTTTCCCCGATACCTACTATTTTGCCAATGGGTGCAGCGATCTGAGTATTTTTAAGCGCGCCTACCTAAACATGCAAAAACATCTGCAGGAGAATTGGCAGAACCGCGACCAGAACTTGCCACTCACTTCACCCTATCAGGCACTGATTCTAGCTTCAATCATTGAGAAGGAAACTGGACAAGCCAAAGACCGAAGCATGATTGCCGGTGTTTTCATCAACCGATTGCGCAAGGGTATGCTGCTGCAAACTGATCCCACCGTTATTTATGGCATGGGAGAAAGATATAAAGGCAAGCTGCACAAACAGGATTTGCAAACGGATACCCGATACAATACCTATACGCGACCAGGTTTGACCCCGACCCCGATCGCTTTGCCCGGATTGGCTGCAATCGAGGCGGCTTTGCATCCTGCCAAGACCGAAGCATTGTATTTTGTGGCGCGCGGAAATGGGAGTTCAGAGTTTTCCGAATCTCTGGAACAGCACAACCGTGCGATTAATCGTTATTTGAAATAGGTTCCTGGCGGCTAAAAGATGAATACAGCAAAATTTATAACGTTTGAAGGCGTGGATGGGGCAGGGAAGAGTACCCATCTGCTCTGGTTTGCCGAAACTTTGCGCCGGCGCGGTCTGGACGTGCTGGTCACCCGCGAACCCGGTGGCACGCCTCTGGGCGAAAACCTGCGCGAGATACTGTTAAACCAGCCGATGCACCCTGAAACCGAGGTTCTGCTGATGTTTGCCGCTCGTCTGGAACATATTGAACAAGTGATCAAACCGGCGCTGCAACGAGGAACCTGGGTGGTCTCAGATCGCTTCACCGATGCCAGTTTCGCCTATCAGGGCGGGGGCAGGGGAGTGCCACTGAGCAAGCTGGAACAACTGGAACGCTGGGTACAGGGAGACTTGCAACCGGATTTAACTTTACTATTCGATATCCCGGTCGAGGTAGCCCGTCAACGGCTTTCGAACAATGCCACGCTGGATCGTTTCGAGCAGGAACAGGAAAGTTTTTTTGAAAGAGTACGCCACTCTTATCTGGACCGTTGCAATAAATCACCCCGGCGTTTTGCACGAATAGATGCCAGCCAAACGCAAGAAAAAGTTAAAGTTAAATTGCAAGAAATATTGGCAATACTATGAAATGAATAAACTATATCCTTGGCAAAACGTATCATGGCAACGATGGATCGGATTACGCTCACGTTTGCCCCATGCCATTTTACTTAAAGGTCCCCAAGGGATAGGCAAGTTTGATTTCGCTAAAAATCTTGCTCTGTCTTTGCTGTGTGAGCAACCTTTAATGAATGGATTGGCTTGTCAGAATTGCCCTTCATGTCTTTGGTTTCAGCAGGAAACCCATCCGGATTTCCGCCTTCTTCAACCGGACTCTCTGGCTGAACAGGAAGAGGGAGAAGAACGCGAAGCGGGCAAGAAAAAGCCTTCCCAACAAATTTCAGTCGATCAAATACGCGGTTTGGCAAATTTTGCCAATCTATCCTCGCACCGAGGGGGACATCGTGTGGTTTTGATTCATCCGGCTGAAGCGATGAATACCAACGCAGCCAATGCCCTGCTCAAAACGCTGGAAGAACCCTCGGAAAAAATGCTGATCATTCTGGTCAGCCACAAACCGCAGCAATTATTGCCCACTATTCTGAGTCGCTGCATGACACTTGCCATGCCTATGCCGACACACGAGGAGAGCATCAATTGGCTTAAACAGCAGGGAATACCTCACCCGGAAGTGATCCTTGCCCAAGCCGGTTTCGCGCCATTGCAAGCCATGCTTATTGCTGAAGAAAACGCTACGGCAGAGGAATATAATTACTTTTTACAGCAAATCAGACAACCCGCCAAATTTGATGTTCTAGCCTTGGCGGAAAAATTGCAAAAGACTGAGCCAGCGAAAATCATTCATTGGTTGCAGCAATGGTGTTACGATTTGAATAGTGCGAAACTCTCGGGAGTCGTTAGGTATAATTCAGAACTAACTGATTTAATTAAAAATCTATCCGGGAGTATTTCAATATTTGAACTGATGCGCTACCAGAAAGAGTTGCTGGTTGCCAGACGTGAAGCACAACATCCCTTAAATCCAAAATTGTTATTTGAATCTCTTCTATTGTCATACCGTCAAATGATGATGACAAGCCCCTGATAGGTATCTTCATGTTCATTGATTCCCATTGCCACATCAACTTCCCAGAGTTGTCCGTGAATTTGCCTGAGGTTTTGTCGAATATGCGGCATAACGAGGTCACTCATGCCCTTTGCGTGGGAGTCAATTTAGAAAACTTCCCTCAAATTCTCAATCTGGCAGAACAGCATGAACAAATCTATGCTTCAGTGGGCGTTCACCCGGATTATGAACTGGAGTCAGAACCAACGCAGGAATTGCTTGTTCGCCTGGCACAGCATCCCAAAGTTATTGCCATCGGCGAAACGGGGTTGGATTATTTTCGCTTGAAAGGCGATCTGGAATGGCAGCGCGAACGTTTTCGTATTCACGTTCGCGCCGCAAAAGAATGTCGCAAGCCGCTCATAATCCATACTCGCGAAGCGGCGGAGGACACTTTACGGATCATGGCTGAAGAAAGTGCAGACAAAATCGGTGGCGTGATGCACTGTTTCACCGAAAGTCTTGAAGTTGCCCAAGAAGCAATTAGAATGAATTTCTATATTTCGATATCCGGCATCGTGACTTTCAAAAAAGCAACTCAGGTTAAACAAGTTGCCGAACAGATTCCCCTTGATCGTTTATTAATTGAAACGGATTCTCCCTATTTGGCTCCAGTGCCGTATCGCGGAAAATTGAATCAGCCTGGCTATGTAAAACACGTGGCTGAAGAAATTGCGATACTTAGAAAGATTTCATTGGCAGAAATAGGTCGTGCAACTACTGATAATTTTAACCGTCTATTTCTGCAGCACAGATCTCAGGCACCTCAATGAATATCGCTGATCCTGCTACCAATCCTCAAGACATCGATGAAAAAATTCGATTAATAGAAGGGCGTTCCAATGCCATTCTCAAGTCCATGATGGATGGAGTTGTACATATTGACCAACATGGAATTATTCTTTCAATAAACGAAGCGACTAATAAATTATTTGGTTATGAAAACAGTGAACTAATCGGCCAAAACATCAGTATTCTGATGCCGGAGCCGTATCAATCCGAGCACGATCACCACCTCCGTAATCGCCATGAGCTCAAATCCAGTCCTTTAATAGGCCGCCGGGTTGAATTGCCCGGGCTGCATAAAAATGGGACGGTTTTATCACTTGATATTTCGGTAAATGAGCTGTTCGACGAAAGTGGCATGGGGTATGTGGGTATATTGCGAGACATTAGCGAAACCAAGCGCATTCATCAGGAGCTGATCAAATCCAACGAAAAGAGTCTGGCTCTCTTGCGTAATTCCAGCGACGGCATTTATATTCTGGATGCCAGTGGTCAAGTAATCGAGGCCAGCGATTCATTGTGCGCCATGCTGGGCTACAGTTATGACAAGATAATCGGCATGAATGTTTCAGATTTCAATGCCGAATACACCGACGCCTCAGAATTGCTTGTCATGCTAAAACAGCAGTTTGAAAAAAAAGATCGCACCTTATTGGAAACCCAACACAAGCGCAAAAATGGGACTATCTTTGAAGTCGAGATCAACAGTGCGCGTTTTGAATGGGTGGGCCAGTTTGTACTTTTTTGTTCATCACGCGATATCACTCAGCGCAAACTGGATGAACAAAAGTTATTTCAGGCAGTGATCAATGCCGAAGCTGCAACCCGAACTAAAAGTAATTTTCTAGCCAACATGAGCCATGAAATCCGCACTCCCATGAACTCAATCCTGGGAATGGCTGAGATGTTGGCTGAATCCGAACTTACTTCAGAGCAGCGCAAGTATGTTGGGATTTTTCAGAATGCGGGTAACACGCTGCTGGAATTGATTAACGACATTCTAGACATGTCAAAAGTCGAAGCCGGCCAAATGGAATTGGACAAGACCGACTTTCCAATTGATGAATTATTGAATGAATTGATTGAACTGAAAATCAACAAAGCCAAAGAAAAGGGGCTGGGTTTGTTATTGGATATCAAGCCGCAAGTGCCCTTATTAGTCTACGGGGACGCGAACCGGCTTAAACAATGCCTAACTAATTTAGTCTCTAATGCTATCAAATTTACCAGTCAAGGAAATATCAGGATTTGCGTAGAAACAATCGAGGCTCATCCCGAAATGCTTCGGTTCTCAGTTTCTGACAAAGGTATAGGAATTCATGTAGACAAGCTAAGCACAATCTTTTCCCCGTTCTCACAAGCAGACACCAGTATCACGCGCCGTTTTGGGGGTACCGGTCTCGGACTTACCATTACCCGTCATCTCGTAGAACTCATGGGGGGAGAAATTTGGGTAGAAAGTAAAGTAGGGGAAGGCTCTACCTTTTATTTTACAGTAAATCTACCCTCCGCCCAACCTATTGATCCCCAGGTTTCGGTCGATTTACGTCATTTAAAAGTGCTGGTAGTCGATGATGTTTCCATGCATCGAATTATCATTGCGCGCTATCTTCAACCGCTGGGGGCCGAAGTTCTGGAAGCAGAATCAGCCAAACTTGCACTTGCCATTTTGGCCGAGGCTACTGACAAAGGGAAGCCATTTACTTTAGTGCTAATAGATGCAGGCATGCCCGGAATGAGTGGTTTTGAGCTAATCTCTTTGATACGCAGTAATCCCTGTTTCAATAGCCTCAAAATAATAATGCTCTCCGCTGATACTTCTGAACAGCAGTTACAACGGGCGAAAAAGCTTGAGATAACTTATTTAACCAAACCGGTCAATCGTCTACATCTCATTGAGTCAATCGATCACGAGCTTGCTAAAGATAACAAAATTGAATCCAAAACCAATGCTATTGTGCCGATTTCTGGTTCAATACCCGAGGGGCTGGATATTTTGCTGGCTGAAGATAATCCTGACAATGTGGTATTAATAGAGGTATATCTTAGACAAACCCCGCATCGGCTTGATCTGGCGGAAAACGGTTTGATTGCTCTGGAAAAATTTCGCAAGAATCGCTATGACCTCATATTAATGGATGTTCAGATGCCTAAAATGGATGGTTATCAAGCCACCGAGGAAATCCGTCGAATCGAAAAAGCTGAAAAACGCCCCCCAACCCTGATCATTGCGCAAACTGCTCATGCATTCGTGGAAGATGAGCAGCATAGCATTGAAGCTGGCTGTAATCGGCACATTACCAAGCCAATCAGAAAAGGCTTTCTACTTGAGCTATTGAACTCCATACAACAAACCAAAGTGGCTGTATTGAGGAATAATCCGGAGAGTGAACTCACAAAAGAGCATGAAATCATTACAGCAGTTCACGATAATGACATTCTCGAACTTATTCCCGGATATCTGTTGCGTCGACGCCAGGAAATGGATGTATTGAGGAATGCGATTGCCGAGAAAAACTTTTCACTCCTGCGCAGCCTCGGGCACAAAATGAAAGGTACAGGAGGCAGCTACGGTCTTGATCGAATTTTCGAAATTGGGAGTAAAATTGAAAATTATGCGAAGTCACAGGATTTGCTGGCCGTTGAACAGGAAGTCGATCATCTTGCTGACTATCTGGATCGGGTGAAAATTGTTGGGAATGAAATTCACAGTTAATCTATCCGCTTTTACTATCTTTTGAAAGCCATTTGAAAATGCCCCTCCAATCAAAAAGAGTTATGGTTGTTGATGATGACATTGATATGCAACATCTGCTTCGAGTCTATCTGGCGAAACAATTTGATGTCGTCACTTGCTCTTCAGGTGAGGAAGTTCTATCCAACTTGGACTCAAACAAACCTGATCTGATTTTGATGGATGTGGATGCCTGGATTAGATGGTTATGAAACATGCAGAAAGATTAGAAAAAATGGGCACAAGTTACCCATAATATTTGTCACCTCCTATCAGGATATTGATGTACATCTCACTGCTTATGATGCCGGTGGCGACGACATTGTTACCAAGCCTGTTGATTCTGAACTTTTATTGCGCAAAGTTTCTTTGGCAATAAGGCAAAAGGAAGAAACTGAGCAAATTGCTCTTGAAGCCCAATCCATGCGCGAGATGGCAATGAATTTTTTGTCGAGCGCTGGAGAAAATAGCATCTTGCTGAACTTCGTTAGACAAGCCGTAGCGGCTAAATCATACGAAGAACTTGCCCAGATTCTGGTCAAAGCGGTGGTTGAGTTTGGCGTGCAATGCAGTGTAGCTATACGTCATGATGCTGGACAGACAACGCTTACTTCCCATGGGGAGGCAAATGAATTGGAGCTAGCCATTCTTTCGAGAATGTCCGTGATGGGTAGGCTGGTAGAATTCAAGAGGCAATTTATAGTCAATTACAATTTGGTTTCCCTATTAATTTGCTGTGACCCCATGGACACCCCTGAAAAGATAAGTCGGATTAGGGACAATGCAGCGATTTTAGCTGAGACCACTGAGGCTCTGTGTGAAAACGTGTCCATGCGTATGCAATCTATGGCGCGCGCTGAACAACTGCAGATTGCTGTTATTGCAGCCGGTTCTGCAGTAGAAAATGTGCGAAAAAATCACCATCACATGTTACTCGATACCCGTATTTTGTTGCAGGAACTGATTGATAAAGTTGAGTCAACTTATTCCTGGTTGAGTACCAGTGGAACGCAGGAAGCTGCCATCAGTGGCAACATGAATGAATCTGTTCAAAAGATATTGAATCTTCTTTCAAACGAAAGTCATTTTGACGATGAAATCGCCAAAGTACATGAAGCATTGAATATTGAAAATAATATTAATGTTAACTGCCTTTTCTAATGTCTCTTTTCTAATGCCTCAAGATTTTGTTTCTTTGATGGTATGGCTTTATTATACTTCGCATAATGTATATTATGTCAAATGATAAAGTAAAACAAAAAAAATCACATCAGGATTTTCTCTCTAGGTCCATCGGCGAGAATTTTTGACTGCCCTACCACAATAATACGGTCACAAATTGAAAGTATGTTGCGGCTATGAGTACTGACAAGAATTGTAGATTTACCACGCATTTGCATGAGTTGGCTGGCTAAGTGTCCTTCCAAGGGAGCATCTAGTCCGTTTGTAGGTTCATCTAGCAAAATCAAAGGGGGGCGTGTTAATAACGCTCTGGCAAGAGCAACAAGCTGGCGCTGTCCTCCAGAGAGATTGCTTCCGCGTGCTCCAATTTCCGTGGCCCAATGCAGAGCTCCATCATCAAACACACGAAAAAGCCCGGATGTGTTTAATACATCACGCCTAACTTCAGCTGTCAGTTGCGGGCGACCGGCACGAACATTTTCTTCTACGGTGCCATCGAGCAAACAAGACTCTTGAGGTTTAAACCCCATGTTTAAAGAAATATCTTGGGGGGAAAGATGGGAAAGTGGAATGTTGTCGATCAGAATTCTGCCTTCATCTGGCTCCAACACGCCAGCGATCAAGCGCAACAAGGTAGTTTTACCGGCGCCGGGGGCACCTGCTATACCAATGATTTCACCAGGATTAATGTTCAGGTTGATGTTGCTCAAAACTGGTTTGTCACCTTGACGCAAACTGCATGAAACATTGTCAAAGCGAATTGCGCCCTGTAATCTTCCATGAATTTTGGATGAAGTTGTATTAGGTACTGAAGGCACAATCTGATTTAACTCGTACAGCGCAATACGGAATTCGCGGTAACGTAGCATTAGGGTAATTACTGAGGCAAAAGTTCCCATTGTTCTTGAAGTCAGCATGGAAGCTGCGAGCAATGCACCCGAAGTAAGTGTATGCTCTTCGACCATATAAACACCACCGACAAGTACTCCAATAAATGAAATATAGGAAATACTGGTATTGACCGTATTGGCCATACCGCGCCAATATCTCGATTTACTAGCTGTTTGAACAGCAGTTACGCTTGCCTGACGCCAGCGCTCTGTCAGGCGATCACGCAGTGCACTGCCGATGATTGCTTCGCGGGAGGTTAACAACCCGGTCATTAACCCCAAACGTTGTTCACTGGCTACGCGAGTTTGCCGATCATAATCCAGCACCGGGGGTGTCAAGATAAAGTTGCTGATGATCATCAGCAAACCGCACACGATTGAAATATAAACTAAAGGGCCTGAAACAACCATTATCGCCAAGAGAAACAAAAGCAGAAACGGTAAATCGGCCAAAGCAAGAATGTATGAAGATGACAAGAAATCGCGGTAGGACAAAATTTGTTTGTACTTTTCCAGCAGTCCGCCAATGCTGGGAATTTTGTTCGACTTCATATCAAGCAGATTACGGAATGTGGCGTGATCAATTTCAACCTCGCTACCAACTGAAAACCGTTCGGCAATATTAATCCGTACAACTCGCACGCAAAATTCGATTCCCACCACGATTCCCAGGCCTATGACCAATGCCCACATCGTTTCCATAATTCCATTGCCGAGAATCTTATCGTAAACAAAACTACTGAACAAAGGCAGCACCAGAGCAAATACGTTGACAATAATGGCCGCAATGAACAGGTCAATAAAATAACTTTTATAGCGAAGTAAAAAAGGCATTACCGAGCGCATATCGATCACTCGTTCCGTGAGTACCCAGGCATGAGTGACATCTTGCATGTCTACCAATGAGAAGGGCTTGATATCCTCCCCTTTTTTCGACAAGATTACTGCATTATCATGGCTACCAAGCACGCCAATCCAGTTTCCAGTTTCCAATTCCAGAAGACTTCCCAACATGCAATCAACCGCAGGAATGGTATTGTGGATCAGGGGAGTGAGTTCCAAATTAAACCCGGTTCCACGGAGTAATTTACCCAGCTCAATTAAGGTATGCGCAGAAGAAATATCATCCAGATACCCCACTGCTTCGAGCAAAACGCGAGCGGCTTGTCTCCAAGTTGATTCTGACTTGACGGTGTCTGTTGAATTTTCTGGAATTGAAAAGCCTTCCGGTGTGGACTCAGTTTGCGAAACCAATGAATGTGTCACGATAGCTTAGCCCGCACCGTAGTGAACATTGAGTGTTGCTGTGTGGGTGTTAATAGCTGAATAAACATAAACATCACTATAGTAATTGGCAACCGTTTGCGTTTCTGTTGCGATAAGTGTGGCGGCAGTATGAGTAGTTGTAGAGTTATAAAATGATTCCACGAAATTTGTCGTTGCACTGACGGTCCCGCTTGTAACAACACCGCTTAATACTCCAGTAGACGTGGTGGGCGTAAATACATCCCCATTATCAAGCTTCAACGACAAGGTCTGGTTAGCTGTCGGAGTCGTTATAGATGCTCCTGTTATATAGAAAATATCGACCGCACTAAGATTGAAAGTGGGAGCATTGGCATTGGTTGCTGCATTGGTAGAGAAAGTAATTAGATTGGATGTCGGCGTAACGACATCAGTTCCGCTCCGTACATCGATGACATTAATGCCTGAATTGACAACTCCGCCCAGCGCAGCAGTTGCATTCATCAGCGTGCCAGTAAACGGATCCACCCCGGAAGTCAAATCAAAAGCATTACCATAAGAAGCTATGTGCCCTGCCCCCCAGCCTTCCACTCGCAAGATATCCTCGGTTGAGGTAGCACTGTAAATTTGAAGATTGGCAATCTCGCTCGGCGTCACATACATGATATTGCTGGCACTACCCTCGTAAAATGCCTGAGTGCTCGCACCCACATTATCGATGAACACATTGTTGCCCTGGTGTCCATGAATGCTTACTGCACCGGAATAAACATTATCATAGTTAAAAATAGAGTTGGTTACGGTTGACGTGGCGGTGGTCGATACCGTGTTTGTGTCGGTTGTGCCGCTGGCGTAGTTACTGCCGTTCAATGTATGGATGAGGCCAGATTGAACCGTGTCGTACCCGGAAAGGACACCGTTTTCCAAGTTAGTGACCGAAGTTGCCATGATAGTCTGATGCCCTGCAATATAATTATTGACTCCCTCTACCGTTTGTTGATCGTTAGTTCCGGTAAAAAATGTCGTTTGCGTCGTACTACCTGCGGTGTTGTTCAGAAACGCTAAAGTAACTAGATTGCCGCTGTTGTATCCCGCCAACATGCCGCTAACAGTATCGACAGTAGTTTCAAAGCTTAGAGAATTATTTGTACTTATCGTGGTGGCTGTAGAATTGCTAATCAGATTATTTCCATTCAATCCATCGACAATATTACCCAACGTCCCCCCGTTCCCAAGAATAATTGTATTTGTTCCTGTCTGACCGTTGATTTGATTTCCATTGTTATCCCCTACTATATAGTCACTCCCGCTTGCACCCAAAACATCTTCGAAATTCTTAATATATGTCATTCCGTAAGTATTGGTAGGAGTTGATAAATTCGTCCATCCATACGCAAAACCAGTATAGGTTGTACCAGCAAAAGTTAAACTGGCTGCTTTATCTAAAGTACCGTTCGTACCTGAATCGTTCGCCGGGCTCAGAATCACATACATGTTGTAGGAAGTGTTAGTGTAATAGGTATTGTAGTTCACTAAGCTGGTACCCGTACTGGTTACCGTTCCTGTGTAATTCCCATACGCCACATGGTTGCCTGCGTCCATGTAATAGAAAGTTCCGCCTGCTCCCCCGTAGAAGAAATCATTCGGTCCGGTAGCCGCTGTTGAAATGTAGCAATAGTAATAAAGAAAACCGGCCCCCCCATAAACCAGGTTTCCAGTTTGGTTGCTGGAATAGACAAACAGAGAGCCGGGGGTGGCTGATGATCCATTAACGGGAATAAAATAGTCACCCGTTGAATACGAGTTGATACTAGAAGCAAAATTTGTTCCCCAATTGCTACCACTATAAGCAGCCACAGTTACTGGACTGGTTATATTGGTGGTGAGTCCACCTCCGGAAACCGCAGCGAAAGTGTGAGCCACGCTATCCAAATTCAGTACAATCCCGCCAGGTGAAGGCTGGTAATTAATATAATTTAGATTGGGGTCTTTATAAAAATCGAAAATTTCACTTGCAGGCCCGGCATAAACATAATCATAGTTTCCATTGGTCGCGGTGCTATTTCCAATCAACATTACTGTTTCATTGGATGTTGTTGTTTGTCCAGCACTATTTGACCAAGCAAGGGATGTTTGATCATTAAAAATAGTATAGGAAGGCGAGCCGATCAGAATCGTGTTGTTATAGGAAGGGTAGAGCGTATTTCCACTCACATTGCTGGCCACAATCTCATTAATTGTATTGTAACCGCCTGATAGGCTAGTATATGTTGAACCTTGGGCTACCCCTCCGGTTCCTACGCCTGTATACAAATTAACCGTAATAGTTGCGGTCGTGGGTGAAGCTGCATAACTTACCGAATTAATTTGAGTACCGGTATACAGGCTAATCGTTGTTGAAGTGCTGGAGACGTAGGAATAAGTAAAATAATCTCCATTGGTTAAGGTGACTGTTCCAGATGCTGTTGCCGTTGAACTGGTGTTGAATGGATTAACTGCACTGGCATTTGTAAAAGAAAAGATAGAATTATTGGCTAGAGTCGATAGTGCTGCTCCGTTTGTTCCGTTAAATGTGGTTCCCGCATTAGGGTTGGTAAAGGTATTATTTCCTGTTCCACCGTACAATAAATCTCCAGTTGAGGTCGCGATGGCGGAACCAATGATTGTATTATTTCCATTTCCGGCATAAACCGTGTCTACGCCCGTACCCAATGAAATGGTGTCATTGCCGGTGCCGGCGTAAACCGTGAGGTTGCCGGTATTTAAAGTTATTGTATCGCCTTGGTTGGTTCCATATAACGTGCTGATGCCGGTGAAGGTGTCGCTCACGCCGGTTCCAGAAGCCGTACTGTTACCGGTTGTCCCCAGTACAATCAACAAAGGTACAGTAGTGATGCTGCTAAAATTGATGGTATTGGAACCGGTTCCAGCCGTAATGGTATTGCCGGTACCCAGCCCCACATTGACGATATTATTGCCGTTGCCCAGACTTATAACATCCGTTCCGCCAGTTCCCACATTGATGATGTTATTGCCCGCACCTGCGGTAACATGATCACCGCTTCCATTGCCCGTTGTAATGGTGTAGTTCCCGGCACCAACTGTGATGACATCGCTATTTCCGTTTCCTTGCGTAATCGTGCCTCCACCACCCACAGCGGCAATAACGTCAGCATTGCCGCCACCCATGGTCAGATTAATCACACCGGTACCTGTTGAAATGTGATTGCCGCCTGCAGATCCGGTAGAAATGGTCATTGCTCCATTGCCGGCAACAATCGTATCCAAACCAGTTCCAGTCGCAGTGATGGTACTGTTACCGTTTCCCACCGTAAGCAGATTGACTCCGGAACCCGCAACAATCGTGTAGTTGTCGTCTCCCGCCGTCAACGTGGTGTTCCCTGTTCCGGACGCAGCGAGCGTGTAGTTATTGGTGCCGACCGTGCCAGAGTTGATATTGATGACGTTATTACCTTGGGCGGTCGTTATCGAGCCCCCTCCTCCCGCAGTGGTAATCGTATTATTGCCCGCACCGGTTTGAATGGTTGCTAGCCCTGCCCCGACAACAATTTTATGGACACCACTGCCGCTGGTCACTACGCTGGTTCCCGTTCCAGTTGTAATAGTAGTGTCGAAAGTAGACGTACCGTTTCCAGAGGCCGTACTATTTCCAACATTAACGGTATTGGTGCCAACGGTATTACCCATGGTAATTGCATAATCACCATCGTTGGTGGTGCCCGAACTGTGTGTGATTATATTGGTGCCCGTTCCTGCCAGACTAATGGTGTAAAGTGCTGTACTGGTGGCTGCCTCGTTGATATAAACCGTATTGTTACCGTTGCCGTTCGAGGTAATGGTACCGCCGCCACCGGCCGTGGTGATTAGGTTGTTGCTGTTACCACCAACAGTAATGCTGGTTGCACCCAAACCTACTGTAATACTGTGTTCGCCACTTCCGACCGTGATACTGCTCGTACCGGTTCCTGTTGTAATGGTGGTATCAAACGTCCCCGAGTTATTTTGTGTTTGTGTATCGAGTGCAGTGCCATTACCGATGTTGACGGTGTTGGTGCCGGTGGTGTTTCCCATCGTGATCGCGTAATTGCCATCATTGATACTGCCCGTACCGTGGGTGATAGTGTTGGTTCCTGTACCCGAAAGGCTGATGGTATACAGGGCGGTGCTAGTAGCAGCCTCATTGATATTGACCGTATTGTTGCCATTCCCGTTCGAGGTAATGGTGCCGCCGCCACCGGCTGTGGTGATCAAATTGTTGCTGTTGCCGCCAATACTCATGGTAGTGGCTCCGGCACCCACTGTAATTTGATGCTCTCCGCTGCCCAAGGTGATGTTGCTGACTCCGGCTCCGGTTGAGATGCTGGTATCGAAGGCCGTTGTGCCGTTCTGCAGTGACGTGCTGTTGCCCAGAGTAATGGTGCTGTTGCCACCTGCCAGGCTGATTAAGTAATTACCGTCTCCTGCCGTACCCGATACGCCGCCATTCGTGGTGTTGATCACATTGGATCCGGCCCCTGTTGTGGTCACGTCATAGGTTGCAGTGCTGTTGGACGCGCTGTTGATAGTGAAGGTGTTGTTGCCGGAACCGGTGGTAATACTACTGAGTAATGTCGCAGCGCCGATTGTAATTCCGTGGGTGCCGTTGCCTGTTGTAATGCTGTTGTTTCCATTTCCTGCAACAATCGTGGTGGTTGACGTGCTGTTGCCGATTGTGACCGTATTGGTTGCACTACCCAGAGTAATATTATAATTATCGTCGCCACCGGTTAGGGTGTTGGTACCATTGCCCAGCAAACTGAGCGTGTATAGGTCAGAACTGCCGGATGCGCTGTTAATCGTCACCGTATCGGCTACCGCCCCACCCGCTCCGATACTGATAGATCCGCCACCACCACCGGTTGTAATTGAATTGTTGCTACCGCCTCCCACTGTAATGGTAGTCGCTCCGGCTCCTACCGTAATGCTGTGTTCACCTGTTCCGACAGTGATGTTGCTGGTTCCCGTTCCGGTCGTGATGGTGGTGTCAAATGCCGTGGTACCGTTTTGAACCGCTGTACTATTTCCAACATTAACGGTATTGGTGCCGAGGGTATTACCCATGGTAATTGCATAATCACCATCGTTGGTGGTGCCCGAACTGTGTGTGATTATATTGGTGCCCGTTCCTGCCAGACTAATGGTGTAAAGTGCTGTACTGGTGGCTGCCTCGTTGATATAAACCGTATTGTTACCGTTGCCGTTCGAGGTAATGGTACCGCCGCCACCGGCCGTGGTGATTAGGTTGTTGCTGTTACCACCAACAGTAATGCTGGTTGCACCCAAACCTACTGTAATACTGTGTTCGCCACTTCCGACCGTGATACTGCTCGTACCGGTTCCTGTTGTAATGGTGGTATCAAACGTCCCCGAGTTATTTTGTGTTTGTGTATCGAGTGCAGTGCCATTACCGATGTTGACGGTGTTGGTGCCGGTGGTGTTTCCCATCGTGATCGCGTAATTGCCATCATTGATACTGCCCGTACCGTGGGTGATAGTGTTGGTTCCTGTACCCGAAAGGCTGATGGTATACAGGGCGGTGCTAGTAGCAGCCTCATTGATATTGACCGTATTGTTGCCATTCCCGTTCGAGGTAATGGTGCCGCCGCCACCGGCTGTGGTGATCAAATTGTTGCTGTTGCCGCCAATACTCATGGTAGTGGCTCCGGCACCCACTGTAATTTGATGCTCTCCGCTGCCCAAGGTGATGTTGCTGACTCCGGCTCCGGTTGAGATGCTGGTATCGAAGGCCGTTGTGCCGTTCTGCAGTGACGTGCTGTTGCCCAGAGTAATGGTGCTGTTGCCACCTGCCAGGCTGATTAAGTAATTACCGTCTCCTGCCGTACCCGATACGCCGCCATTCGTGGTGTTGATCACATTGGATCCGGCCCCTGTTGTGGTCACGTCATAGGTTGCAGTGCTGTTGGACGCGCTGTTGATAGTGAAGGTGTTGTTGCCGGAACCGGTGGTAATACTACTGAGTAATGTCGCAGCGCCGATTGTAATTCCGTGGGTGCCGTTGCCTGTTGTAATGCTGTTGTTTCCATTTCCTGCAACAATCGTGGTGGTTGACGTGCTGTTGCCGATTGTGACCGTATTGGTTGCACTACCCAGAGTAATATTATAATTATCGTCGCCACCGGTTAGGGTGTTGGTACCATTGCCCAGCAAACTGAGCGTGTATAGGTCAGAACTGCCGGATGCGCTGTTAATCGTCACCGTATCGGCTACCGCCCCACCCGCTCCGATACTGATAGATCCGCCACCACCACCGGTTGTAATTGAATTGTTGCTACCGCCTCCCACTGTAATGGTAGTCGCTCCGGCTCCTACCGTAATGCTGTGTTCACCTGTTCCGACAGTGATGTTGCTGGTTCCCGTTCCGGTCGTGATGGTGGTGTCAAATGCCGTGGTACCGTTTTGTAGTGACGTGCTATTACCGATGCTGATGATGTTGCTACGACTGGTATTACCCATTGTGATCGTGTAATCACCATCATTAAAGAACGTGCTTTGCGCTGTGATCGTGTTGGTTCCGCTACCCGACATGCTCACTGCATAAACATCGCTTGTTCTTCCACTTGCCGCATTGATATAAAGCGTGTCGTTGCTGCTTCCACCACCCACTCCCGTGGCAATGTTGCCACCGCCGCCGAGCGTGGTAATGACAAACCCTCCTGCTCCGGTACTCACTACTTCACTACCCACCCCTGTCGCGGTAATTGTTCCACCTCCGCCACCGATTGCGGCAATCGTGTTATTACCCGCGCCCACCTTGATCACAGTCGCTCCTGCACCTACGGTGATGCTGTGTGTGCCACTTCCGGTGGTGATCGTGCTGGTACCCGCTCCTGTTGAAATTGTTGTGCCGAATGTGGTCACGCCGTCGCCGAAAGCGGCGCTATTCCCCAATGTGATCTGGCTGTTTCCACCCGCCAGGTTAATTCCATAAAAACCATCACCCGCCGTACCCGACACGCCCCCGTTCGTGGTGTTAATGATGTTTGACCCAACACCTGCCGTGACGTCATACGTTGCGGTGCTGTTGCTTGAGCTATTGATGGTCAAGGTGTTATTGCCTGTACCGGTGGTAATGCTGCTTAAGGTTGTTGCTGCACCGATGGTAATATTGTGTGTGCTATTTCCCGTTGTGATTATGTTATTTCCGTTACCGCTGGTAATGGTCGAGGCGAAAGTCGTGGTGCCATTTCCGGTCTGGCTACTGTTGCCGATTGCCACCGTATTGGTGCCGGTGGTATTACCCAGTGTAATCGTGTAATTGCCGTCGTCCGTTCCACCCAAAGTACTCGCGACTGTGTTCGATCCCGTGCCTGCCAAACTGATGGTGTAGAGTGCAGAACTGCCGGTAGGGCTGCTGATTTGAACTGTATTGTTGCCGTTGCCGTTGGAAGTAATGGTACCGCCGCCACCGGCAGTCGTGACCAAATTATTGCTGTTGCCACCTATAGAAATGGTAGTGGCTCCGGCTCCCACCGTAATACTGTGTTCACCTGTTCCAACGGTAATGTTGCTTGCACCCGTCCCGGTCGTGATGGTGGTGTCAAATGCCGTGGTACCGTTTTGTAGTGACGTGCTATTACCGATGCTGATGATGTTGCTACGACTGGTATTACCCATTGTGATCGTGTAATCACCATCATTAAAGAACGTGCTTTGCGCTGTGATCGTGTTGGTTCCGCTACCCGACATGCTCACTGCATAAACATCGCTTGTTCTTCCACTTGCCGCATTGATATAAAGCGTGTCGTTGCTGCTTCCACCACCCACTCCCGTGGCAATGTTGCCACCGCCGCCGAGCGTGGTAATGACAAACCCTCCTGCTCCGGTACTCACTACTTCACTACCCACCCCTGTCGCGGTAATTGTTCCACCTCCGCCACCGATTGCGGCAATCGTGTTATTACCCGCGCCCACCTTGATCACAGTCGCTCCTGCACCTACGGTGATGCTGTGTGTGCCACTTCCGGTGGTGATCGTGCTGGTACCCGCTCCTGTTGAAATTGTTGTGCCGAATGTGGTCACGCCGTCGCCGAAAGCGGCGCTATTCCCCAATGTGATCTGGCTGTTTCCACCCGCCAGGTTAATTCCATAAAAACCATCACCCGCCGTACCCGACACGCCCCCGTTCGTGGTGTTAATGATGTTTGACCCAACACCTGCCGTGACGTCATACGTTGCGGTGCTGTTGCTTGAGCTATTGATGGTCAAGGTGTTATTGCCTGTACCGGTGGTAATGCTGCTTAAGGTTGTTGCTGCACCGATGGTAATATTGTGTGTGCTATTTCCCGTTGTGATTATGTTATTTCCGTTACCGCTGGTAATGGTCGAGGCGAAAGTCGTGGTGCCATTTCCGGTCTGGCTACTGTTGCCGATTGCCACCGTATTGGTGCCGGTGGTATTACCCAGTGTAATCGTGTAATTGCCGTCGTCCGTTCCACCCAAAGTACTCGCGACTGTGTTCGATCCGATTCCCGCCAGGCTAATCGTATAGAGGGACTTGCTTCCGGTTAGACTATTAATTTCTATTGTATTATTACCATTTCCATTCGAGGTAATGGTACCGCCGCCACCGGCAGTGGTGATGAGGTTGTTACTATTGCCCCCTACTGTAATTGTAGTAGTACCTGCCCCCACCGAAATATTGTGTTCGCCGCTTCCTACGGTGATGTTACTAGTGCCCGATCCGACTGTGATTGTTGTATCAAAAATACCCGCATTATTTTGTGATTGGGTATCATTTGATAACCCATTGCCTAAATTAAGTGTATTGGTACCCGTTGTATTGCCTAAGGTAATTGTGTAATTTCCGTCATCAAAACTACCCGAGCTATGCGATATAGTATTCGTACCTGTTCCCGCTAGGCTGATGCTATAAACGGCAGTACTACCGCTCGTTCCATTAATATTAACTGTATTGTTGCCTGTGCCATTTGAGACTATTGTCCCTCCACCACCGGCTGTGGTAATCACGTTATTGCTGTTACCACCTATGATAATTGTGGTTGCACCTAGACCTACGGTAATGTTGTGTTCGCCGCTCCCCACGGCAATATTGCTTGTTCCTGAACCTGTAGTAATGTTGGTATCGAAAACTGCCGTACCATTCTGCACTGATGTGCTATTACCCAAGGATACTGTGTTGGTTCCAGTGGTATTACCCATGGTAATCGCGTAATTACCATCATCGCTGCCCCCTAGTCCGTTTGTGATTGTGTTGGTTCCAGAACCAGCCAAACTAATGGTGTAGAGTGCCTTGCTACCCAATGGACTATTGATATCAACCGTATTGTTGCCATTACCGTTGGAGGTAATGGTACCGCCGCCTCCGGTAGTGGCGATCAGATTGTTGCTGTTACCACCAATAGAGATCGTAGTTGTTCCGGCACCTACAGAAATCTTATGTTCACCGCTCCCAGCTGTAATATTGCTGGTGCCTGTTCCTGTCGTAATGATGGTATCGTAAGTATTACCTGTACCCAAAGACGTACTGTTACCGATATTGACAGTATTGGTTCCAGCGGTATTGCCCATCGTAATAGCATAGTTACCATCGTCGGTACTGCCTGAGTTGTGGGAAATCGTGTGGGTGCCTGTCCCGGCAAGGCTGATCGTATAGAGAGCGGTGCTGGTGTCAGCCTCGTTAATGTTGACCGTATTGATACCATTCCCATTCGAAGTAATGGTGCCGCCGCCGCCCACTGTGGTGATCAGATTGTTACTATTGCCGCCAACTGCAATGTTAGTTGCACCCAAGCCAACTGTAATGCTGTGTTCGCCGCTTCCTACAGTGATGTTGCTGGTTCCCGCTCCTGTCGTGATGGTTGTATCAAAGGCTGTTGTACCATTAGCTTTCGTTGTACTGTTTCCCAGAGTAATGATGCTGTTGCCTGCCCCCAGACTGATTGCATAATTGCCATCGCCAGCTGTGCCTGAAGCTACACCATTAGCTGTATTAACGATGTTTGAGCCGGTGCCGGTGGTCACGTCATAAGTCGCTGTATTGCCTGTTGCACTGTTGATCGTAAAGGTATTATTGCCAGCTCCTGTAGAAATACTGCTGAGGGTCGTGGCTGCACCGATGGTAATTTCATGTGCGCCGTTGCCGGTTGTAATAACGTTATTTCCATTACCGCTGGTAATGGTTGAGTCAAAAGTATTGATGCCGTCACCGGTCAGAGTACTGTTACCAATCGTCACCGTATTGGTACCCGTGGTATTACCTAGTGCTATCGAGAAATTCCCGTCGTCAGTCCCTTTCAGGGAATTTATGACTGAATTCGACCCTGTTCCTGTCAAACTAATGGTGTACAGTGCAGTACTGCTAGCAGGGCTGTTGATTTGAATCGTATTATTGCCATTTCCGTTCGAGGTAATGGTACCGCCACCTCCGTTTGTCGTGATCAGATTATTGCTATTTCCACCCACCGAAATTGTGGTTGTCCCAAGCCCTACCGTAATTTTGTGTTCTCCGCTCCCTACAGAGATGTTGCTGGCACCTGAACCGGTCGAGATCGTGGTATCAAATGCTGTGGTACCGTTTTTCGCTGCGGTACTATTGCCGATACTTACCGTGTTGGTCGCAGATGTATTGCCCATTGAGATGGTGTAATTACCATCGTCAAAGAATGTGTTTTGTGCTGTCAGGGTGTTATTTCCGCTGCCCGACATGGTCACGGCATAGATGTCGCTGGTTCTTCCGCTGGCCGAGTTAATAAAGATCGAATCGTTGTTGCTGCCACTACCTACGCCTGTAGTAATTGCCCCGCCTCCGCCGGCTGTTGTAATAACATACCCCCCAGCTCCGGTGCTGATTACCTCACTCCCCACGCCTGTCGCAGTAATTGCTCCGCCACCGCCCGATGTTGCAGTGATTGTGTTATTTCCTGCGCCCACCTGAATAGTGGTCGCTCCTGCACCAACGGTTATGCTGTGTGTTCCATTCCCGGTGGTAATAGAACTGGTACCCGTTCCTGTCGTAATTGAAGTATCAAAGGCGGTTGTACCATTTTGCAGCGATGTACTATTGCCGATCGTAATGGTGTTGGTCGTTGCATTACCAAGCGTTATGCTGTAATTGTCGTCCCCTCCTGTAATCGTGTTGATTCCGGTACCGGAAAGATTTAATGTGTACAGATCTGTGCTACCGGTTGCACTATTGATCGTAACCGTATTGGTTCCCGCACCTCCGGCACCGGCTGTGATTGTGCCTCCCCCTCCAGCCGTTGTTATGCTGTTATTACCCGATCCGGAAGTAATAGAAACATTCGTGCCACTTCCGACAATCAAAGTGTTATTGCCGTTCCCTGCTGCGATGACGTCATTTTTACCATTGCCCAGAGTAATTGCGTTATTACCGTTGCCGACCGTTACGTTATCTGTCCCATTTCCGGAAACGATCGTGTTGTTTCCATCTCCGGTTGTAATAATGTTGGTTCCGCTACCATCAGTGATTTGATTGTTCCCATTGCCCAAAGTAATGGTGTCGTTGCTGGTGCTTCCATAAACAATGTCGTTTCCATTTCCTGCAGTAATAATGTTAGGCTGGCCCTGAGTGGGCAGAACATAAATTTCTTTACTGATACCGCCTTGATCGTAAACCAACGTGGGGTTAGTCACATCAGCCGTGCTGGTTACATTCATATACTGAAACTCAATGGTTTGCACACTCTCAAAAGTTACTTTTCGAGTAGTGAGTCCAGTCACATCAAATTTAAGTGTAAAAGTGCCTGTGGCGTTGGTGTTGTAAACGATAGAGAATGGAGTTTGAGCCAGAACCGTAGCCGAAGGCAGAGTCCATATATCGCTTTGGGGGTTATTACTTTGGGTGGTATTCGTTGCCCCAACAATAGTCACACCTGCAGGAACACCTGTAATTTTGACATCGTTCAAGGTGGTAAAATAGCCCGCTACATTCAGAACGAATTGTTTGGTGTAAACAGCCGAGTTGTTAACCGCTGGATTGGTGTTTCCTACCAGAGGGCCTTCTGCGTAAATAATGACGTTACCAGTCGCTGCTGTAGCATCAATTGTGGCTGCAGAAAACTGCAAGGCATCGCGGGGCCCCAGTTGGGCAGTTGCATCTGAACCTACGGCCCCGCCCCCGCCATAATACGTTGTATAGCCTGGATTAACCGTTGTATCAATGGTCGTCCCAACGATGTTTCCCATAAACAGCGTAATGATCGGCGTCAAACTGATCGGAGGAGGAACACCGGGGGGAGGAGATGGTGGCGACGGCAAAGGTTGAAATATATGCGGCGCCACATAGGCATAATCACTACTGTGGAGATTCTCTTCAATTTTCTGAAGATTTTGCACCATCTGTTCGACACTGCTTTCTGTGTTGACTGTCAGAGTAGAAACATTTTGTGCTGGGGTGTGTTCTTCCGGCTTGGGAGCTTGTTGAGCAACATCCTGAATCTGTTTGGCGGCTTCCTTGACCATACTTGAGGGTAAAGTCATTGCAACAAAAGGATTAAGTGCTGCGCCGACCTGACCCAATAGCTGAGAAACCGAAATCGCACCATCCGAAAACATCACGCTAGGCGGAT
>Ga0364860_10426_pt1 | contig 27028 bp, 25 predicted proteins | sample ExccelAu500001D4_FD_206916 | JGI IMG/M metagenome (GOLD analysis project Ga0364860, IMG submission 206916) | Enriched cells from Trout Bog Lake Hypolimnion, Wisconsin, USA - BchlTB.Aug20.5000.01 .D4 | ecosystem: Environmental > Aquatic > Freshwater > Lake > Hypolimnion/Profundal zone | place: USA...
TATCTTTGTTAATCATGCAACATCTTAAAGCGCTGAATCATTATTTCTGGAAATATAAAACACGGCTTTTGCTGGGTATTGTATTTATTATTGTATCTAACTATTTCAGAATACTTACCCCACAGGTATCCGGATATGTAATTGACAAAGTGGAACAGGCTATTCAATTGAATGCCGGAATTACTTCAGTCGCTAAAACCAGAAATACTAATTATAACTGGCTGGTTGAAGCTTTTACAAAAAAGATAGAAAATGATCATACTTCATTAAAACAAAATGTGGTATTATGCGGGATAACTTTGCTAATATTGGCCATTTTGAGTGGTGTTTTTATGTTTCTGATGCGACAGACTATCATAGTAATGAGCCGGCATATAGAATTTGACCAGAAAAATGAAGTCTTCAGGCATTATCAGCAATTAGATGCTCAATTTTATAAAACACATAGTACCGGAGACCTGATGAACCGGATAGCAGAAGATATAAGCAGGGTAAGAATGTATACTGGTCCGGCCATTATGTATCTGATTAACCTGGCAGCTACAATTGGATTTAGTCTGTATTTTATGTTTCATGAGAATATACGGTTAACTATTTATGTACTTTCCCCTTTACCCATTCTTGCTATTACTATTTATTATGTAAACACTATTATACATAAGAAGAGTGAAATGATTCAGGCTTTGTTATCTGATCTTACAACCACAGCACAGGAATCTTATTCAGGTATCCGGGTAATCAAGTCCTTTGTTCAGGAAAAAGCCATGTTTTCTTTCTTTTCTGCCAATAGTGAAGCGTATAAAAAAAATGCAGTTAGTCTGGCAAGAGTAGAAGCCATTTATTTTCCTTCAATGGCATTATTAATCGGACTTAGTAATATAATAACTATTGCTATTGGAGGTTATTACCTTGTTAGCCATCAGTTCAATGTTACTGCAGGCACCATTACAGAATTTGTAATTTATGTGAATATGCTCACCTTTCCAGTGAGTGCAATTGGATGGACTGCCAGTATGATACAAAGAGCTGCAGCCTCTCAGAAGAGATTAAATGAATTTTTACAAACAAGTCCAACCATAGCAGACAAATCTGATCAACCCCAAATTTTAAGAGGTGATATTTTCTTTAATAATATAGATTTTACCTATCCTCATACCGGAATTACCGCCTTAAAAAACTTTAATTTAACTATTAAAGAAGGGGAAAAAGTATTATTACTTGGCAGGACTGGTAGTGGAAAATCTACTTTAGCACAGCTATTACTCCATTTTTATGAGCCGGATAAAGGCAATATTTCTATTGGTGGAATGCAAATAGATCAAATATCATTACAAAGTTTGAGGGCACAAATCAGTTATGTTCCTCAGGATGTTTTTTTGTTTAGTGATACTGTAGCTAATAATATTCGTTTTGGAGTACAGGGAAATGAATCGATTGAAAAAGTAAAAGAAGCCGCATCTTTTGCAAGTGTTGATAAGGAAATTATGGGTTTTAATAAGCAATATGAGACAATGATTGGAGAACGTGGTGTAACCTTAAGCGGGGGCCAAAAACAAAGGATTTCAATTGCCAGGGCACTGATTAAAGACCCTCAGATTATTATATTTGATGATTGTTTAAGTGCTGTGGATGCCAATACTGAAAACAGGATTGTTCAGAACCTGTATCGTTTTTTACATGACAAAACTGCTATTATTATTACCCATCGGATCTTTACTTCCTTTAAATTTGATAAAATTATCGTATTGGAAGATGGAAAAATAGATGAGGAGGGGACACATGAAGAATTATTAAAGCAGAATGGATATTATGCAGACTTATATCAGATGCAAAGAACAGAAGGTGTTCATTAATAGTGATAAAACAAAATAAACTTCTTTTGCAAAATTTTGGCAATTCCCAAACAATACTATATTTGCTACTCAATTTAAAAAGGTATTCGTAATTTAAAATCAATTAACGTGGCGTACGAGAATAACGACAAGAAACAGGAAAGTGTTTACAGTAAAAGAATCAGAGCCGGAAAAAGAAGAACTTATTTTTTCGATGTAAGAGCAACACGTGGTAATGATTATTATTTAACTATTACAGAAAGCAGGAAACGCTTTGATGATAATGGGTATGACAGGCATAAAATCTTTTTATACAAGGAAGATTTTAATAAATTTATCAAAGCGCTGGGTGAAGCGATAGATTACGTGAAAACTGATTTAATGCCAGATTTTGATTTTGACGCATTTAACCATGAATATAATGATGCAGAAGGAGGGGAGGGTATTGAAACTACAGTGCAGGATGTGGTAGCTGAACCAGCAGCAGTGCCTTATGCAGCAGCTCCTATTCCTGCAGCTCCGGTAACGCCACCTGCAGCCCCATTGGATAATGGTGCTCATGAAGAAGTTGACAAATGGTAATTTCTATCGATAAATAAAAAGCCGTTCTTTAAGAACGGCTTTTTATTTATCGATAGTTTTCAGCATCCAGATATCACAGCCACAATGGCCACTGGAACCCATAGGATGATCTATAAGTTCAAAACCAAGTTTCTGGTACACTTTTACTGCCTGTTTTAATTCAGGCATGGTTTCCAGGTAAATTTTGGAATATCCTGCATTTTTAGCGGTATCTATACAAAGTGTAATCATTTTTTTGCCAAGCCCTAATCCCCTGGCTTCCGGACTTAAATACATTTTTACCAATTCACAAACGCCTTCTGGTAAATTATTGGTTGGGAAGATACCAGCACCACCCAGAATTTTACCTTCTTTTTCTGCAACAAAATAAAAACTACCGGGCGTTTCACTGAATAATTCAAATAAATGATCAGTACTGTCATCAAAGTAAACTGTCCCTTTTTTATTTGCCTTAAACTCCTCAAGTGCAGACCTGATAATTTTTGCCAGGTCTGCATTGTCAGAGAGTTGTATTTTTCTGATGGAGAGTTTTTCCATTTATTCTAAACTTTTCTGAATACTTTATAAAGATTAATTAAGCCATTTGTTGAAACATCATGGGAATTAACAGATGCTGTGCTTTCCAATTCAGGTAATATTTTATTGGCCAATTGCTTGCCTAATTCTACACCCCATTGGTCGAAACTAAAAATATTCCAGATAATACCCTGAACAAAAATTTTATGTTCATAAAATGCAATTAATGCACCCAGGGTAAATGGAGTGATTTCTTTAACCAGGATTGAATTAGTAGGTTTATTACCTTCAAATACCTTAAAAGGAGTAAGTCTCTTTATTTCTTCTTCAGATTTTCCAGCTTTAACCAATTCTTCCTTCACTTCCTTTTCTGTTTTGCCATTCATTAAAGCCTCTGTTTGAGCGAAGAAATTGGAAAGTAATTTTATATGATGGTCGCCAATTGGATTATGACTAATGGCCGGAGCAATAAAATCTGCAGGAATCAGGATGGTACCCTGATGAATCAACTGATAAAAAGCATGCTGTCCATTAGTACCCGGCTCTCCCCAAATTACAGGCCCTGTCGCATAATTAACAGGGTTTCCATTACGGTCTATACTTTTACCATTACTTTCCATATTTCCCTGTTGGAAATATGCTGCAAATCTATGCAGGTACTGGTCGTACGGTAATATTACTTCACTTTGTGCACCAAAGAAATTAGTATACCAGATACCCAATAAAGCCATTATTACGGGTATATTTTTTTCGAATTTTTCAGTTCTGAAATGTTCATCAGCTGCAAAAGCACCTTTAAGCAACTGTTCAAAATTATTATATCCTATTGTTAAAGCAATGGACAAACCAATTGCACTCCATAAGGAATACCTGCCACCTACCCAATCCCAGAATTCAAACATATTGGCTGTATCTATTCCGAATTTAACTACTTCTTTTTCATTAGTACTTAATGCAGCAAAATGTTTGGCAACATGGCTTTCCTCTTTTGCATGATTCAAAAACCAGTTTCTGGCAGTATGTGCATTAGTCATGGTTTCCTGCGTAGTAAAAGTTTTGGAAGCCACCAGAAACAAAGTTTCATCAGGAGTAACTTTTTTCAATGTTTCCGCTATATGTGTACCATCCACATTACTTACAAAATAAGACTGGATACCTTCTACCCAAAAAGGTTTAAGGGCTTCAGTTACCATTACAGGGCCCAGGTCACTGCCACCAATACCAATATTTACAATATATTTAATTGGTTTACCGGTATACCCTTTCCAGTTGCCGGAATGAATGAGCTGACAGAAATCTTTCATTTGAGCCAGTACTTTCCTTACAGCCGGCATAACATCATTACCATCAGTTATAACTGGCATTTCTGAAAAATGCCTTAAAGCTGTATGTAAAACAGCCCTGCTTTCTGTTTCGTTGATCTTTTCACCTTCATACATTGCATTAATAGCTGTGGCAAGGTCACAATCATCTGCAAGTTGTAATAATAATTGGAGTGTTTTTTTATTGATGATATTCTTGGAATAATCAAAAAAAATATCTTCAAAGCCAATAGAAAAACTTTTGAACCGATTCTGGTCATTTGCAAATAAATCTTTCATTTGGGAACGGCTCATTTCTTCTTCAAAATGCTTTTTCAAAAGAATCCAGGCTTGTGTATTAGTTGGATTAATTCTTGGTAACATGCGCTAATTTTTTTTATGATCTATAAAAAGTGAATGAATTCAATTGTTTTTTTGACTTTTTCCGGTGTTATATCCAAATGCAGTACCATTCTTACCTGAGTAGGGGATATGGCAATCATAAGAATTTGGTGCTCTTTCATTTTCGCAACGAAAGCTGCTGGTGTAAACCGGCCTTTAATTTCAAAAATGATAATATTGGTATCCACAGGCAAAATTTCTCCTGTAAAATCTTTTTCGGCCAAAGCCTGGGCGATTGAACGGGCATGCTGATGATCTGTAGCCAATCTTTCAATGTTATGATCAAGAGCATATAACCCTGCAGCTGCAAGGTAACCGGCCTGACGCATTCCTCCTCCAAAAACCTTTCTGATACGGCGTGCCTGCTTGATAAATGCTTTATTACCCACTAAAACACTACCTACAGGGGCCCCTAATCCCTTACTTAAGCAAATAGAAATAGAATCAAACAATTCTCCATATTGAAGGGCAGTTTCATTTTTGGCAATCAGGGCATTAAATATCCGTGCACCATCCAAATGGAATTTCATATTATTCTGAATACAAACCTCTTTAATGGCTTGAATATCAGTAAATTTATAACAACTACCACCACCTCTGTTGGCAGTATTTTCTAATGAAACCAAGGTTGAAACCGGTTTGTGAATATCTTCAGGATTGATAGCATTTTTGACCTGTTCAGCAGTAACACGCCCTCTGTCACCATTTATCAAACGAACCGAGCATCCACTGTTAAACGCAATTCCACCTCCTTCATACTGATAAATATGGGATAAAAAATCGCAAATGACTTCTTCACCGGGCCTAGTATGAATTTTAATGGCAATCTGATTGGTCATGGTTCCGCTAGGGCAGAACAATCCTGCTTCTTTACCAAAAAGGGAAGCCAACCTGTTTTCAAGTTCATTTAAGGAAGGATCTTCTCCAAAAACATCGTCACCTACAGCTGCTTTAAACATATATTCCAGCATTCCGGCGGAAGGCCGTGTTACAGTATCAGAGCGATAATCAATTATTTCCGCATTCATCCTGCGAAGATAATGGCTTAATTAACAACTTTTTTATTCCCAAAATCTTAGTTTTTTCCACAAAGATTAGCTAATTCAATTGCGGTAACGTAACTTTGCACGCCTTGATAAAAAAAGAGGAGTTGTTTTTAACGCTTTTTGTTGCTACTTTAATACAACTTTTTGCGTAGTTTAACGTTTAGTCCAATAAATTAGTAATATTATACCATGAGGCAGCTCAAAATTGCAACACAGATTACCAACAGAGATTCTCAAGCCGTAGAAAAGTATCTGCAGGAAATTTCTAAAATTCCGATGATCACTCCCGAAGAGGAAACAACACTGGCACAGAAGATCAAGATGGGTAACCAGAGAGCACTTGACAAATTGGTGCAAGCCAATTTACGTTTTGTGGTTTCAGTTGCAAAACAGTATCAACATCAGGGTTTATCGTTAAGCGATCTCATCAACGAGGGAAATCTCGGCCTTATAAAGGCGGCTCAGCGCTTTGATGAAACTAAAGGGTTTAAATTTATTTCTTATGCTGTATGGTGGATCAGGCAGTCTATTTTACAGGCATTGGCAGAACAGGGAAGATTGGTTCGTCTTCCCCAGAACAAAATTGGCACTTACAACAAAGCCAACAAAGCTTATATGGCTTTTGAGCAGGAACATGAAAGAGAACCTTCAACTGAAGAATTGAGTGAAATTCTGGAAATGAGTGAAACAGAAATCAACAATATTTTCCAGAGTAATACAAGACACACTTCTCTTGATGCACCTGTTCATGAAGCAGAAGATGTTGCTATGGGTGACTTGTTGGAAGGAAGTGATGATACCGATGAAGATGTAATGAAAGATTCTTTAAGAGAAGAAATCAGAAGGGTTTTAAAATCACTTAGTCCCAGAGAAGCAGAAATTGTAAATGCATATTTTGGTCTGGATGGCGAAAATGGAGTTACCATTGAACAAATAGGTATGAAATACGATCTTACCAAAGAACGTATCCGCCAGATTAAGGAAAGAGCCATCAAGCGATTACAGAAAGCAAGATACAGTAACGCTTTGAAAGCATATTTAGGTTAGTAGGAAAGAAGGTAAAGTAGAAATTAACCCTTTGATATAGCATCAGAGGGTTTTTCATTTATATAATCTATTTTACGGATAGACAGATAGATTTAAATTTGAATTATGAAACAACTTCTGATATTTTCAGGTATTTTATTATTATTGAGTTCCTGTGTGAAAAATATCAATTTTACTACCACGCAGCAATCTCCTGTATTAGTAGTGGATGGTACTATAGAAGAGAATCAATCACCTCATATTGTATTAACCAATTCCCTGAGTTATTTTTCTTCAATCAGTCCAGCTCTAATAAATAATGCTTTTATTCATGGGGCTAAACTTACTTTAAATGATGGGACCCGGACTGTTACCTTGAAGGAATATACTATACCTGATACATTAGGGTATCAGTTTTCATATTATTCTGTTGATTCATCAACCACTGGATTAATTATGAAGGGACAGGAAGGAAGAACTTATACTTTAAACATTACTATTAACGGGATCGTTTATTCAGCAGTTACAAGCATACCCTACCTTACCTGGAAAATTGATAATTTATGGTGGGTTCCATCAGTCAATAATCCAGATACAACAAAAGTGATTATGATGGCAATGGCTACTGATCCTTCCGGTCCAGCACATTATATACGTTATTTTACCAAAGTAAACAAAGGGCAATTTCTACCGGGCCAGAATAGTGTTTCTGATGATGAAATTGTAAATGGAACTACCTATAGTATTCAGGTTAGCCAGGGAATTGACAGGAATAATCCACCGTCTGTAAAAGATTATGGATATTTTAACAGAGGTGATACTGCTACGTTAAAATTCTGCAATATTGATAAATCAACTTATACATTCTGGAATACCTGGGAATTTGCATTTTCGTCCATTGGAAACCCGTTTTCCACTCCAGGTGCAGTAATTGGTAATATAAGCAATGGGGCATTGGGAGCTTTTTGCGGATATGCTGTTCAATATACTTCACTGATTATCCCCAAGTAATCATGTGAAAAAGAATAACTGTTTTTATAACCTATCCTATCTGTATTTTTGAAGAATTGAAATTTTTAAATTTATATTACCATGTCAATAAAATCAAGTGAAAAAGTACATGTACTGATTATAGGATCCGGCCCAGCAGGGTATACTGCTGCCATTTATGCAGCCCGGGCCAATATGAAGCCAGTTTTATACCAGGGTATTCAGCCGGGAGGACAATTAACCATTACCACAGAAGTTGAAAATTATCCTGGTTATCCGGATGGCATACAGGGTCCTGAGATGATGGTACATTTTGAAAAACAGGCATCCAGAATGGGGGCGGATATCAGGTATGGTTTGGCTACTAAAGTTGATTTTTCTGTAAGGCCATTTAAAGTATGGATTGATGAGGATAAAATAATGGAAGCAGATGCTGTAATTATAGCAACCGGTGCTTCTGCCAAGTGGCTGGGTTTACCAAGTGAACAAAAGTTAAATGGAATGGGAGTTAGTGCCTGTGCTGTATGTGATGGTTTTTTCTTCCGGGGAAAAGAAGTTGCTATAGTTGGGGCAGGAGATACTGCCGCAGAGGAGGCTTTGTACCTGTCTAAATTGTGTTCTACTGTTCATATGATTGTCAGAAGGGACCAGATGAGAGCAAGTAAAGTGATGCAGGACAGGGTAACCGGAACTGCTAATATAAAAGTTTACTGGAACAGTGAAACAGATGAAATACTGGGAGAAAATAAAGTAGAAGCAGTACGCATTAAAAATAATAAAACTTCAGAAAAAACGGATGTGCCTGTCAGTGCATTTTTTGTAGCAATTGGCCATCAGCCAAACAGTGACATTTTTAAAGATTTTCTGGAAATGGATGAAACCGGTTATATAAAAACAATACCGGGAACATCGAAGACTAAAATTGCGGGGGTTTTTGCAGCCGGAGACGTGCAGGATAAAAACTATAGGCAGGCAGTAACAGCTGCAGGTAGTGGTTGTATGGCAGCATTGGATGCAGAAAGATACTTAAGTGAGCATGGATTGGTCTAAATTATAAAAAAATGGGTTAAAAAACGGTATCAACATATGATATCGTTTTTTTATTTTTACAGTAAATTTAAATTTTTGTATATGGCAAAATCAACCCAGGCACCCACTACCTCACCAAAATCAGGTGGAGAAAAAATTGATGCCAAAAAAGCAGCTGCTGCTCAAAAACTATATTGGGATGTATTGATTGGTAAAAAGAAAATCACTCCCGAACAGTTACCGGAATCAGTATCCTTTAATTTGTATCAGTTAAAAGCATATCTGAATGAAGTGGAAGCAGAATTCAATAAATTAAATGTTCCCTATTCCCAAAGGTTTGTTTCAGTTTTACCCATCGCTTATACAGAAAAGGGTAAAGTTACTTTAACGATCACTTCTTCTGTAAATACTGGAGAAAATGCTATTCAGCATCAGTTTAACCAGAAAAGCAGCTCCAAAAAGCCTGCTAAAATTTTACAAGCTGCTGCGGTTACAAATTATACCTTACAACTACCTCCTTTAAACCAGGGGCATGATAATCCATAAAACCGGTTATGCTTATATACCTGAGTATTATATTCGAATCACTTGCTTTTATAGTTTCAATTTTTTGTATTAAGAAAAATAAAGGCTCAACCATTGAATGGATGAGCCTCTTTTTGTTTTATAGTCTTTTAACTGAATGTTTAGGTGTTTATTTTAATTATTATCTTCATAAACCTACAACACCAATATACCTGGTTTACCAAATTGTAAGTTGCTGTTTTTATAGTTACCTGTTTTATAAACTGCTAAACAATTACAGGTATATTCGGTTTTTTATCTTAGCATTTGCCATTATAAATTCCTTAATATTTGGGTACATTTTCTTTTTTATTTCCAATTTTATAGAATTTAACTATAAAATGAAAATAATAGACGGAATTTATTTTGTATGTATTTCCTGCATTTATTTGTATGCCCAGTTTATGGATGATGACCTGGAAGAATTACTGGTAAAGAAATCAGGATTCTGGATAGCAGCAGGTTTATTATTATTTTATTCTGCCTACAGTATTGTCATCACTTTACATCCCATTACTTCCAAAAATAAAATATTTGTTTTTGGACTTCCCTTACATAATTTTTTTGCACAGGTTTTGAGTGTAATTTTATATATCTGCTTTTCTGCAGCAATGATTGTATGGAAACCCAAAACAACGACATTATCTTAGCACTGACAGTAACAATTCTGTTTGTTGTACTGTTTTGCCTGTTAATGATTATGATTGTCATAAATTTCTTCAGGCGTAAAAGAAAAATTCTGCTCGAAAAGCAGGAGAGGGAAGCTGCATTCCAACAACAACTATTACAATCTCAAATTGAAATGCAGGATCAGACGCTTAAAAATATCAGTCAGGAAATACACGATAATGTTGGCCAGGTTCTCTCTCTGGCAAAATTGAATCTGAGCATTCTTTCCATGCAAATGAAGGATAATGAGAAATTAACTGATATCAAAGAGCTTGTAAGTAAAGCTATTTCTGATCTCAGGGATTTAAGTACAGGATATTATGCCGACCGTCTTGCCGAAAATGGGTTGTTTGTTACAATTCGCCATGAAGTGAAACAACTTGAAAAAACGGGTCTATATACCATTCATTTTGATTCTGAAATCAAAGAAAAAGTAGTGGATAAGCATACCACTATTTTTGTTTACCGGATGGTTCAGGAAATTTTGAATAATATTGTGAAACATTCAGCTGCAAAAAACATCTGGTTGCATATGTTTGACAAAGATAAAAAAATACATATTTGCATTGAAGATGATGGAAAAGGGTTTGATAGAAACAGTTTAGAATTTAAAAGTGGAATTGGGTTAAGCAGTATACAAAACCGGGCAGCAATGATTAATGGAAAAGCTGAGATATACTCTGAAAAAGGGAAGGGAACTAAAGTGGAATTAATTTTCTCATAGGATATGCCAATAAATATTGCATTAGTTGATGACCATGCTATTTTACGAAAAAGTCTGTCTGTACTAATTGAAATGCTGGATCATTTTAAAGTTATTTTAGAAGCAGGTAATGGTCAGGATTTTATAGATCAATTAACTCCGGAAAATATGCCGGATATTGTTTTAATGGATATCACAATGCCTGTAATGGATGGAGTAGCCACAACTAAATGGATTAAACAGAATTATCCTAAGATTAAGGTAATGGCTTTGAGTATGATTAAAAATGACCTCATTATTATCCGCATGCTTAAAAATGGGGCAAGGGGTTATATTTTAAAAGACAGTGAACCTGAAGAGCTAAAAAAAGCCTTATTAGAAGTATATCATAATGGCTACTATTATAATGAATTTTTAGATTCCAACTGGAGAAATTCAATTAATCATGATATTAAACTGGCAGATGCCATGATCAATGAAAATGAGTTGAGTTTTCTGAAATTATGCTGTTCTGAAAAAAGCTACAAAGAGATTGCAGATGAAATGGCCATCAGTCCCCGCACAGTAGATGGATACCGAGATGCCCTTTTTAAAAAACTGAATGTAGTAACCAGGGTTGGATTAGTATTATATGCACTAAAAAATGAATTGGTAAGTTTGTAACCTGCCATATTCCACTTATCTATTCTAGAAATCACTCCTCTAGTCTGTCATTAACCATATTGCATCCCCAATCGAAAAAAAATGGGTGTTTTTACTATTGCAGGTGCAATTTATTCTTTGTTACTTTATAATATAAATAACAATAACATGGCTCGGAAAAGTAAATTTTACGGATGGCAGCCAGACCTACCAGATAACAGGGATTATATTTATAAAGCAAGTGCAGCACTGCTTAAAAAATTACCGGAAAAAGTTGATTTACAGGAAAAATGCCCACCAGTATATAATCAGGGGCAATTAGGGAGCTGTACTGCCAATGCAATAGGAGCTGCCTTTCAGTTTGAATCACTAAAGCAGCAAAAAGCAGAAAGCTTTATGCCTTCCAGGTTATTTATATATTTTAATGAACGCGTAATAGAGCATACAGTTACAGCAGATAACGGTGCACAGATCAGAGATGGAATTAAATCTGTTCATAAACAAGGGGTATGCCCTGAATCAATCTGGCCATATCTGCCTAAAAAATTTGCTGTTAAACCTACATCTTCCTGTTATCAATCTGCAGCAAAAAATCTCGTTACATCCTACCATAGAGTTAGCCGTAAATTGGAACATATGAAAGGATGCCTGGCAGAAGGTTACCCTTTTGTGTTTGGATTCACGGTATATGAATCTTTTGAAGGGGAACAGGTTGCTAAAACAGGTAAGTTAAGCCTTCCTAAAAAAGGAGAAAAACTAATAGGTGGCCATGCTGTTATGGCTGTAGGATATGATGATGCTGTTAACCGGTTTATAGTCAGAAACAGCTGGGGTGCTAAATGGGGGCAACAGGGCTATTTTACTATTCCCTATAACTATTTACTGAACGAAAATCTGGCAGATGATTTCTGGACTATTCGTTTAATTGAATGAAAGCCAATCTGAATAAGAATAAAAAAACAAATAAAGCAGAGACTACTTGAACCTATGAAAACCATGGCTGTTACAACTCTTGTAATAGCCACTTTTTTGTTAGTATGAATCTTATCTTTGAAAAATGTTAACTATACATTTAGAACAAATACTTTTCAGATCCTATCATGGAATATATGAGGAAGAAAGAATAAACGGCAATGATTTTCTTGTGGATGTAACTGTTATGTATCACCCTTCTGGTTCCATAAACCGGATTGAAGAAACTATTAATTATGCGGATGTATTTGAACTGGTCAGAAAAAGAATGGCTATTGCAACTCCTTTGCTTGAAACTGTTGCTATGGATATAGCTGGCTTAATATTAGTGGATTTTAAAATAGCCGAAAAAGTTTGGATCACTATTAAAAAGTTAAATCCGCCTATAAAGAATTTTAATGGAAAAGTAGGTGTTAGTTTTGAATTGAAAAGGTAATGCTAATGAAAAAGATAATCTTCTTATTGCTGGTCTTATTAACCTGTACACTCATCAAAAGTCAGGAAGTAGCCCTATTACTAAAGCTAGCTGAAAATTATGAACGACAATTCAAAGAACCGGAAGCACTGGCTAAATATAAAGAAGTTTTAATTGCTGAGCCTAATAACAGTAAAGCCCTATTAAAAGCTACTGAACTTAGTTGTACAACAGGTGCCAGAACAGAAAATAAATCTGATAAAAGATTAGTTTATGAATCTGCCCTTGCATTTGCAGAAAGGGTAGTAACAAGTGACAGTTTAAATCCGGCCAGCTGGTGTATGCTTGCATTAGCCAATAGTAAAATGGCAGAAATTGAAACTGATAATAAAAAGCTGGGGGCATTTATTCATGCTGTGAAAATTAATGCGGATAAAGCTTTGAAAATAAACCCAAATTTTGGTTATGCTAATTTTTTGGAAGGTAAATGGCATTATGATATGCTAACCACACACTGGGCAAAACATCTTGCAATCAGGGCCAGTTATGGAAGTTTGTCGGAAGCAGATATTGATATTGCCATCAGTTACCTGGAAAAATGTAAAACAGCCAATCCTTATTTTATGCTTAACTACTGGATACTGGCTAAAGCATATCAATTTAAAAACAGGCCTGCACCACAACTGGAAACCTTAAATAAATTGGTTAAATTACCTATCCGTACATTTGATGATACCGGTATAAAAGCACAGGCTCAAAAAATGCTGGACGAACAACAATAATACATTTCTTAAACTTATACATAATAAAATATCAATCATGGAACTTATCAGTCAATTTGAACAAGCCGTTGCCGGAAGTAAATCTTTAACCGAAAAACCGGCTAATGAAACTTTATTGCAATTATATTCATTATACAAACAATCTACAGAAGGTGATATTACAGGGGAGGGCCCTTCTAATCCATTCGATTTTGTAGCAAAAGCAAAATACAATGCATGGGTATCATTAAAGGGAGTTACCAGGGAATCGGCTATGCAGCAATATATTGATCTGGTAAATAAACTGAAAAATTAAATCACTTTATTCTTCCAACTTCCACTCCTGATATAGCAATAAGATGGAATTAAAATGGTTCCCCAATAGATCCATTCACTTAACCATCCATAAGTAATGGGTAAATTTAGTTTTTCCAAAATAATATAAACGTAAATCAGGTAAAACAGGATGGCCAGGATTTCAATAAGTAAATTGATCCTGGTATTTCCTGTTCCGGTTACCGCATTTAACCAAACCACAGAAACAGACATAATAAGCAGGGCTGTGGTAATAATTCTTAAAACAGGTATGGCTGCATTATTAAAATCATCCCCTTGCCTGTAAATGGATAAAAATACTGTAGGAAATATATTTAATAGCAAGCATGCTATTAATGAAAATGCAAAAGATAAATGAATTATTTTCTTTATAAGTATAGTTACTTTATCCTGCATACCCTGGCCAATAATATTACTTACCATGGTACTTGTAGTAGCTGCAAATGCCCAGGTAAAACAACCAAAAATACCAAAAACACTACGCATAATGTTAGATATGGCTAAATCCCTTGCACCATGATGTTCAATAAGAATGTAAAAAATCTGCCAACTGAAAATACTGATGCCAAATTGACCAATCAAAGGAGCAGATTGTACTAATATCAATTTTGTCTTAGACTTACTAAATTTAAAGTGTTTAAACAGTTCAAATTCATTACTGATCCCTTTTAAGTGAATAACAAAAAAGATAACAATAAGTCCTGTAAATTCAGCAATTACAGAAGCATATGCTGCCCCATTAAATTCAAGTCTGGGCAAGCCATATTTACCAAAAATTAATCCATAATCAAACAGGATATTGGCAATAGTTTCTGCTAATGCACCCCAAATCAGGAACTTACTTTGATTTGTACCCACTAAAAGGGCATTTCTTAACTGGTATAAATATAAAAATACTAACCCTACTATCCTGATATTCAGAAACCGGATAGACATATGAATAATTTCCTGATCATGTAGTGCCCATTTTAAGAAAAAAGGTGCGCATATCCAGGTAACCAGCATCCCAATTAATGCAAAAATCAATGCAATTACCACCCCCTGAGCAAATAAACTACCAATTTCATCAATACGGTTTTCTCCTGCACGCCTGGCTATAAGTGCCTGCATACCATTGTTTAAGCCAATACCCACCACAGCAAAAACCAGGTAATAAACGCCGGTAATTCCTGCTGCAGCCAATGCCTGCTGGTTTAAACCACCCAGAAATATATTGTTGGTAATAAAATTGATTTGCGGAACAATAATAGCCCCGCTGATAGGTAAGGCAATCCTTAAAATATGCCTGTATCCAATGGAAACCCTTAAATCTCTTTTCTCCGGTTGCAACATGGGCTGCAAAGCTAAGGTTTTGAAATATGTATAAATCACTTTTATCCACTACCAATTATTTTATAACAATGCTGCATTATATTTGAATAATGGTAGAAAAAAGAATCAGCATATATGGTGATCTTGATGTTTTATCTCCTTTTAACGGAGATCAGTTATATTTCGAGATCAGTGAATCCCATGCCACCCTTATTGTAAAAAATGGTATTGAGGATAAAATGGATGCATTTGAATATTTTGAATTCAACAAAAAGAAGCTGGACTGGTATGAAATATTTTACCAGATTCGTCTGAATTCTAAAATCCTTGACAGGAGTTATAATGATACCAGAGTATTTTACAATCTGAAAGAAGTAGTAATTGTTCCTGCTTCTCAGTTCAAGGCGGATGCATCAGAATCTTATTTATCAGTCCTCTTCGGAGAAACTCAACCTTCTATTTACAGGCAGGATGAAATATTTTCCACGCTTGAATTATATTTACCATACCGTATTTCTAAAAACCTGTTTGACATGGTAAATACCAACCTGATGATGGTATCAGGAAAACATTGCTATACTAAAATATTGGAAAGTGTATTCAGAAGTAACAGGGGTGCAGGTGGTCCATTTCTGAAAGTGATTTATTATCATAATATGATGACGGTACTATTATTAAACAGCAATAAACTAATCCTCCTGCAATCATACGATTTTTCTACTCCGGATGATATGTTATACCGCTTATTAAACATTGTTAAGCAATATCATCTAAAAACAGCAGATTTACAGATTGAAGTTTCCGGTTTACTGGATTTAAAATCCAAAGCTACAGAATATCTTAAGAAATTGTTCCCCAAATTAAGCCTGGAAGCCAGTCTTTCGAATCCATTGTATAAAGATTTTTTAAAGGAATATCCGGTTCATTATTTCACACCTTTTCTTAATAACCTGTTATGAGGATTATTTCAGGAAAATGGGGAGGTAGAAGAATACAACCACCTGCTAAAATGCCTTATACTCGTCCCACTACGGATATTGCAAAAGAAGGTTTGTTTAATATTCTGCAAAACAAGATCAGTTTTGAAGGCATTAATACACTGGATCTTTTTGGAGGTACAGGTTGTATCAGTTATGAACTGGCTTCCAGAGGTGCAAGTCAAATGACAATTGTTGAAAAAGATGCCACCATGTATGCTTTTATAAAGAAAAACCTGGAAATGCTGGGAGCTGTTAACTTTAATGTACTTAGATTGGATGTATTTCAGTACCTCAATTCCTGCATTACTCCCTTTGATTTTATTTTTGCCGGTCCTCCCTATGCATTAGGTACTATTGATGAATTACCTAAAATTATTGTGCAGAAAAAACTGATTGCCCCTGGCGGCTTCTTTGTACTGGAACATACACCACGAAACGGGTATGAAAAATTTGATGGTTTTAATTTTGTAAGAAATTATGGAACAACTCTGTTTTCTTTTTTTTCCCCAATTGTATAAAAGTATTTTTTTATAGCGGATATGAATCTTGGAATGACCAAAAAAGAATTAAGGCTTAATTATAAAGAGAAGCGAAAACAGATAACTGTAAAGGATAAAAATTTATGGGATGACCTGATGCTGATTCAGTTTCAACGATTTCCTTTAGATGGTATTTCAACTGTTTTCAGCTATATTTCGCTGGAACAAATGAATGAACCCAATACTGATTTATTTGTTTCTTATTTAAAGGCAATGATTCCCGGCATAAGAATTGCTTATCCTATTACAAATTTTGAAACAGGGGAAATGTTTTGCCTGCAAGAAGATGATGATACCCTTTACGAAAAAAATGCCAGAGGCATGATAGAACCTGTAAATGGAAAGCTTATACCAGCCTATGAAATGGATTTGATTATAGTTCCATTGCTGGTATTTGATACTCAAGGAAACAGGTGTGGGTATGGTAAAGGCTTCTATGATAAATATTTATCAACTTGCAGGGCAGATTCAATTAAACTGGGGTTTAGTTATTTTGAGCCTGTAGATAAAATTCAGGACACAGATACATTTGATGTACCTTTAACCCATTGCATTACACCACAGCATATTTATGAATTTCAGTAGTTTTTTTTTAAAATCATTCCGGGTATTACTGCTTCCTTTTGCTTTATTATACGGATTAATTATTATGGTGCGTAACTGGATGTATGATAAAGAATACTTACAATCATCCGATTTCAATTTCCCTTTAATATGTGTAGGTAATATTGCAGTAGGAGGTACCGGAAAATCTCCTATGGTGGAATATTTGTTAAAATTGCTCACAGACGATTTTAGGGTTGCTACCTTAAGCAGGGGATACAAACGAAAAACTAAAGGTTATATATTGGCAGAAAAAGGTACTTCTGCATTGGATATTGGCGATGAGCCCATGCAGTTCTTTTTAAAATATCCAAATGTAAGTGTTGCTGTTGGCGAAGAAAGAATTGTTGCCATACCACAGATGCTGCATGATAATCCAGACCTTCAGGCCATAATACTGGATGATGCTTTTCAGCACCGGGAAGTTAAAGCAGGTTTTAATATTGTACTGACAGAATTCAGTAATTTGTATTACCATGATTTCTTTTTACCCACAGGAGACTTGCGGGATGAATGGCGTTCTGCTAAAAGAGCCAATATTATTGTAGTTACCAAATGTCCGCCTGATTTAAGTGAAGATAAAAAACAAAAAATTATCCGGAATCTTAAACTGGTACCAGGTCAAAAAGTATTTTTCACAAAAATAGAATATGGTGTCCCTTATCATATAATAGCTCCAGACCGTGAAAGGTATCTGAATGCAAATATGGAAGTAATGCTGGTTTGTGGTATTGCCAACCCAAAGCCTTTAAAAGAATATTTAATAGCCAATGTTTCTACTTATTACCAGAAAGATTATAATGATCATCATATCTTTTCAATAGACGACCTGAATGAAGTGATTGCCATGTTCAGAGAAATGCAATCAGAAGATAAAATCATCTTAACAACAGAAAAAGATGCTGTCCGTTTAACAAAGTTCCGGGAAGAACTGAAAGAGCTGCCATTTTATGTATTGCCTATACGGCATAAATTTTTGTTTGAAGAAGGTGAACAATTTAATAATGCAGTTATTTCTTTTATCAGGAACTTTAGAATTAATCCCGAATTATGAATAAAAAGACAAAAACAAAAAAGACCCATCATACCACTAAGCAAAACCAATTCTTAACCGCGCAGAAAGGATTACTTGAAATTACAAGAAGCGGAATTGGCTATGTGGTAATAGCAGATGGAAGTGGAGATATTTTAGTAAGGCCCGGGGATTTTAATACTGCCCTGCATGGAGATACCGTACAGGTAAAAATTACCAAAGAAAACCTATCCAGTAAAAGAAAGGAAGGAAGGATTGTGGAAGTACTGGAAAGAAAACAAAAGGAGTTTATAGGCTATTTACAACTTTCAACCAATTTTGCATTTTTCATACCGGATACCGACAGGCCAATGCCAGATTTTTTTATACCACTTAACAAACTGAATGGTGCCAAAAATAAAGAGAAAGTGGTTGCCAAAATTATACAGTGGAATAAAGGCGATAAGAACCCGGTTGGTGAAGTGGTAAGTGTGATGAGTGCTACTGATGTAAATGATGCCGCTATGAAAGGGATTCTTGCAGAAGCAGGATTTCCTTTGACATTTGATGCCGAAGTTTTAGAAGAAGCCAATGCACTGAAAGAAATTCCGGATGCTGATGAAATTGCCAAAAGAAAAGATTGCAGAGGCATTCTTACTTTTACTATTGACCCGGCTGATGCCAAGGATTTTGATGATGCTATTTCTATCCGCACCCTTAAAAATGGAGTATATGAAATAGGGGTTCATATTGCAGATGTAAGCCATTACCTGATACCTGATACCAAACTGGATGAAGAAGCTTATAAAAGAGCAACCTCTGTGTATTTACCGGATAGGGTTAACCCCATGCTGCCTGAGAAAATATCGAATGAACTTTGCTCCCTCAGGCCTAATGAAGACAAATTAACCTTCTCTGCCATTTTCCAGATGACTGCTAAGGGCGAAGTAAAACAATATTGGCTGGGGAAAACAGTCATCCATTCAGATCACAGGTTTTCTTATGAAGATGTACAGGAAACTATAGAAAAGAAAGAAGGAAAATACCTGGAAGAAATTTTATTACTGCACGATATATCACAGCGTTTACGAAAACAGAGATTTAAAGCTGGTGCCATCAATTTTTCTTCTCAGGAAGTCCGGTTTAAACTGGATGATAAAGGCGTACCCATTGGTATTGTAATAAAAGAAAGCAAGGAAGCTAACCAGTTAATTGAAGAGTTGATGTTACTGGCCAATAAAACCGTTGCAATAGCTGTTTCTAAAGTAAAAGTAAACAATAAAGATATCCCATTCCCTTACCGGGTACATGATACCCCTGATGAAGAAAAATTGCGGCCTTTTCTTCAATTTGCTAAAAAATACGGCCATGTATTTGATATCTCCTCACCTGAAAAAATAGCTTCCAGTTTTAACCAGATGCTGCTGGATGTAAAGGGGAAACCCGAACAGCATGTATTGGAACAACTGGGTATCAGAACAATGGCTAAAGCGATCTATACAACTGAAAATATTGGGCACTACGGTTTGGCTTTTGAACATTACTGCCATTTTACTTCTCCCATCAGAAGGTATCCGGATGTATTGGTACACCGTGTACTGGAATCTGTTTTATTGGAAAAGCCAATTGTAGACAAGAAAATGGATGAAAAATGCAGGCATTGCAGTGAAAGGGAAAGGGCCGCTATGGAAAGTGAAAGGGCAGGTAATAAGTACAAGCAGGTAGAGTTTATGAAATCACGGCTGGGTGAAATCTTTGATGGTGTGGTGAGCGGGGTTGCCAGTTTTGGTTTCTGGGTAGAAACTGTGGAACATAAATGTGAAGGGCTGGTAAGCGTAGTAGGCTTAAGTGATTATGATGATTTCAGGTTAGTGGAGGGTGATTATAGTCTGGTGGGAATAAGAAGCGGACGGCAGTTTAAAATGGGGGATAAGGTAAAGATTAAAGTGGTAGCTGCGAACCTTGATAAACGCCAACTGGATTACGAATGGATATTGAACCCTGAAAATGAAAATATTGCAGAGAAACTGATTGGTGAAAAGAAAAAGAAGAAAATAAAAATCAAATAATCCCTGTTTTTGCAGATTTGCTTATGTAATTAGATTCATTTTTTTACTACATTCATAGCAAATCTTGCCAATGACTACCAGAAGAAATTTCCTGCGTCAAACCAGTTTTGTGGTTGCAGGTACCCTGGCTGCAAACCATACATTTGCAGCATTATTTATAAGAAATGCTCCATCCGATCAGCTGAATGTTGGTGTAATTGGAGTGAATGGAATGGGATGGAGTGATACAAGAGCTATACTCCAGCATCCCGGTATTAATCTGTATGCAATTTGCGATATTGATCAGAATGTCATAGCAAAAAGGTTAAAAGAACTGGGTACTATGAATATTGATGCCAGTAAAGTAAAAACCTACTCAGATTACCGAAAAATGCTTGAATTGAAAGAAGTGGATATCGTGATCATCGGTACCCCGGATCATTGGCATGCCTTACAAATGATAGATGCCTGTGCTGCGGGCAAACATGTATATGTGGAAAAACCCTGTGGAAACAGTATTGGGGAATGTAACCTGATGATGGCAGCCCAGCAAAAATATGGCAGTATTGTGCAGGTAGGTCAATGGCAAAGAAGCCAGCAGCATTTTAAAAATGCTATGGATTTTATAGCTAGCGGTCAGTTAGGTAAAATACGTACTGTAAAAGTGTGGTGCTACCAGGGATGGATGAAACCTCAGCCTGTAGTTCCTGATACTGCAATACCTGCAGGTGTTGATTATAAACGATGGTTAGGCCCTGCACCGGATAGAACCTTTAATCCAAGTCGCTTTCATTTCGATTTCAGATGGTTTTGGGATTATGCCGGCGGGTTAATGACCGACTGGGGCGTGCATTTAATCGACTATGCTTTATTGGGAATGAAAGCAAATTACCCTAAATCTATTGTGGCATTAGGCGGTGAATTTGCTTATCCGGAACTCTATCAGGAAACACCGGATACACTTACTGCATTATATGAATTTGATGGGTTTAATATGGTTTGGGATCATACTTGTGGCATTGATAATGGCTCCTATAACCGTAATCATGGTATTGCTTTTATTGGTAACAATGCTACCCTTATACTTGACCGGGGCGGTTGGGAAGTTATAGAAGAAAAAATCAGTAAAAATAAAGTAGCAAAACCACTTGAAAAAATGATGGACAACGGACTTTTACTGCATACAAAGAATTTCGTTGATGTGATACGTTCTGGTAATAAGCAGGGTTTGCATTGTACCATTCAGGATGCATCTAAAGTTGCCACAATAGCTCAAATGGGCAATATCAGTTACAGAAGTGGCCAAAAAATAGAATGGGATGCGCTTAAAAATGAATTCACCAATGCGGAAATCAATAATGCTTATTATACAAAAACCTACCATAACGGTTACCAATTATCTAAAATATAGACAATGAAAAACATGAGAAAAACGATTGCCTTTGCCACAATTATTTTATCTGGTTGCATCCTGGTGCAGGCGCAGGAAAAAACCAAAGTAAAAGATACTGTTTATACAGACCATAGACAGACAGAAGTATATTCGCCGGTTCCTAAAATTGTTACACCGGGTAATACTTTCAGTAATGCCCCTTCGGATGCTATTGTATTATTTGATGGTAAAAACCTGGATGAATGGGTGTTGACGAATGATACACAGAAGCCAGCAGACTGGATATTATCAGATGGTATCCTGACAGTTAATAAAAAATCAGGTAATATTCAAACCAAAAAATCTTTTACCAATTACCAGTTACATCTGGAATACAGGATTCCTGAAAATATAACCGGCTCTGACCAGGCCAGAGGTAACAGTGGATTATTTCTCGCTTCTACAGGCAAAGGTGATGGTGGATACGAATTACAGATTCTGGATAATTACAATAACAGTACATATGTAAACGGACAGGCAGGCAGTATTTATAAACAAGCTATTCCTTTAGCCAATGCCTGCAAAAAACCAGGTGAGTGGCAAACTTATGATGTGATCTGGACAGCTCCGGTCTTTAATCCAGATGGCAGCCTTCAATCTCCCGCGGTAGCTACTGTTTTTCATAATGGAGTACTGGTGCAGAACCATTTTATTTTAAAAGGAGAAACCAGGTATGTTGGCTTACCTTTTTACAAAGCACATGGTGCATGCCCCATAAAGCTACAGGCACATGGAGATAAAAGTGAACCTTTAAGTTTCCGCAATATCTGGATAAGGGAATTGTAATCCTAATGTTTTCCTAAAGAATGATGATGATTAAACTTGCTGGCTAATTAGCTATCCAAGTATTTTGTCATCATTTTTTTTATTATGCAAATACCAGCAGTTACCAGTAATATTAAAAGATTTCATGGTAAATGGAATCCTGAACAGGCTAAACATTTATTGAAACGTACTACGTTTGGTGCAAGGAAAGAAGATATTGCTTTTTTCTCCTCCATTTCATTAACGCATGCTGTAGATGCATTACTGGATACGGCAGAAGTAATTCCACCACCACCACTTAACCATTACAATGATGATAAATATACTGATCCGGAAATAATATTGGGAGATACCTGGATTAAAGCCACCAAACAGCAGGGAGGAAGTGGGTTTAGACGAAAGAATTCTTTAAAAGCCTGGTGGACAGGGTTAGAGTTGAAACAGGACAGAACACTCAGAGAAAAAATGGTTTTGTTCTGGCATAACCACTTTTCCACTCAGACTGAAAATATTGACCTCGCCATAAGTTGCTACAATTATAATACCCTTTTGCGTGATTATGCTTTAGGCAATTTTAAACAACTTACCCGGGCCATTACTACTGACCCTGGTATGTTAAAATACCTGAATGGAAATAACAATATAAAAAAAGCACCGGATGAAAATTATGGCCGCGAATTACAGGAATTATTTACAATAGGCAAAGGTCCAGGATCTCATTATACCGAAATGGATGTAAAAGCTGCTGCCAGGGTTTTAACTGGTTTCAGGATTGATCCCAGAAATATGCCTGATACTAAAAGTGTATTTGAACCTTCCAGGCATGATGAAACGGATAAACAATTCTCTTCTTTTTACAATAACAGGATAATACAGGGAAGAAAGGGAAAAGATGGAGCATTGGAGCTGGACGATATGCTGGATATGATTTTTGAACAGGAAGAAGTATCCCGTTTTATCTGCAGAAAATTATACCGTTTTTTTGTCTACCATTCCATTGATAACACAACCGAAAAAAATATTATTGAACCACTTGCCAAAACATTACGGAAAAATAACTATGAAATTAAACCCGTATTAAAACAATTGCTCACTAGTAAACATTTTTTTGACGATGCAAATAAGGGGGCTATGATTAAAAGTCCACTTGACTTTACCATTGGCCTGTGCAGAGAATTTAATATTACCATTCCGGAAGATACCGATATCAAGTCTACCTATCAGGCATGGCTGGCTTTACACAATATTGCAGCGCAAATGCAGCAGAACCTGGGAGACCCTCCGAATGTTGCTGGTTGGCAGGCTTATTATCAGGAGCCATTATTTGATAAAATATGGATCAATTCCGATACATTACCCAAAAGAAATATGTTTTCAGATAAGATGATGGCTGCCGGATTTGCCAGGAATAATAAGCGTTTTGGAGTTGATTTAATTGCTTATACCACCACCTGTAAACACCCGGAAAACCCTGATGAATTGATTAATGAAACGGTAAGCCATTTATTAATGACTGAAATTTCGGATACAGAGAAAAAATACATGAAAGAAAGTATTTTATTATCGGGATTACAGGGTGCAATGAGTGATCATTACTGGACTGATGCCTGGGCTAAATTAAAAGATAAACCGGATGACCTGGCTAATAAAAACGATGTATTGTTTAAACTCAAGAAACTATACCAGCATATCATGAACCTTCCGCAGTACCAGTTGATGTAAACAATACTGTTATTATTAACCACTATCTCCCAGTTAAAAAAGATGCAATGAAAAGAAAAGAATTTTTACGCAATACAGCATTAGGAATTGCCCTTCCATCTTTTATCAATGGCATATCCCTGAAAGCTTATGCAGCACATCCTTTAATTAAGGGGCTACAACAATATCTGAATGAGGATAGGGTATTGGTAATCATTCAACTGGCCGGTGGTAATGACGGTATAAATACAGTGATCCCCTTTGACCAGTATGGTGCCTATAAAAGTGCCAGAACAAATATTGCATTGCCGGAAGATAAATTACTGCACCTGAATGGTGTTGATAAAACGGTATTACATCCCTCTTTAACGGAAATGCAGCATTTATACAATGATGGTAAATTAGGAATCATACAATCAGTCAGTTACCCTAAACCCAATTTTTCGCATTTCCGTGCTACAGATATCTGGATGACAGGTTGCGACAGTGATAAAGTCTTGACCACAGGCTGGGCAGGACGTTTTTTGAATACTCAATACCCTGATTTCCCCAATAATTATCCCAATACCCGTATGCCCGATCCGCTGGCTATACAGGTAGGCTCTGTTGTTTCGGAAACTTTTCAGGGCCCAGCTTTTCCAATGGGATTAGCCATCAGTAACCCCAATAGCTTTTATAATTTGCTGGAAGACAAAACCAATAATGGCAGCAATAGCCGCTGGGGAGAACAACTGGAATTTATAGAAATGATGAGTTTAAAAACAGACCAGTATGCTGATACTATTAAAAAAGCTGCATTAAAGGTTCCGAAGCAGACCGACAAATATCCAGCTGCTGGTAAAAACCCTTTGGCTGATCAGTTAAAGATTGTTGCCCGTTTAATTTCAGGTGGTTTACAGACAAAAATTTATATGGTGAATACCGGCAGTTTTGATACCCATGCCAGGCAGACTGATGTAAATGACAATACCTCCGGAACCCATGCCAATTTACTGAAACGGGTTTCTGAATCTATAGGTGCTTTTATGAATGATCTGGAATTTTTGCAAATAGAAAACAGGGTAATGGGCTTAACTTTTTCTGAATTTGGCAGGAGAATTAAAAGCAATTCCAGCGGAGGAACCGACCATGGAGCTGCTGCACCTATGTTTTATTTTGGCGGAAAAGTAAAATCTGCTGTAATAGGGGCCAACCCGGTAATTCTAGAGGCTGTAACCGTGAATGACAATGTAGCCATGCAATACGATTTCAGGTCGGTTTATAGTACAGTGTTGCAAAATTGGTTTAAATTGCAATCCTCCGATACCCGCAATATCCTCAATAACGATTTTCCGGTATTACCCATTGTTTAATTTTAAGCATATAATTAGCCGGGTTTGATTGGGGATGGAAAGGGAACAGCTAATCCCCAAACTATGATTAAACCCATATTAAACCCAAGACAAACCCAAGGTAACCCATGTATTTGATGGTTTACTGTCTCTTAATTTGTCCTTTATTTGTATTAAATGTGAATCTCTCCACCGGCAGGTACTACTCAGTTAGAGTTCAGGTTAATGTAAGGTTTCCTTAAATTCAATGCCGTATTTTTTTAATTCTTCCAGAACCGGAAGGTAAATTTCGGGTAAAACCGGAATATGTACACCTGTTTCTGTAATTTTTCCTTCCAGAATCAGTTTTGCAGCAATACCCAATGGTAATCCAACAGTGGTAGCCATTGCAGTATGTGTACTGTTTTTACCGGTAACTTTTAACAGACTATCCAGTTTTTTATTTATTCCATCCTGTACATATTCTATTTCATGCAGCATTACAATCAGGTCTTTATCATCAGGTTCAAGTGCCCATTTGTATTCCAGAATAAACTGTAACACATCAGCAGCACTGCAAAGCCCTTTATTGATGATGGTTTCGTCATCATCAAGTCCCAGAAAAAACAACTGCTTCATACTCAAATTGGCTTCATGCATCCTGGCAGCCATCGATTCTGCAGCTTTATCTTTCACTTCCTCAATATTAAGGCTATTCAGGTTACCTTCTTCATCCACCACCATCATTTCCTGATCCGGGTTTTCGTCATCCTCAAACCTATCCTGTTCTGTTTCCATCAGTGAAATGATTTTTTCCACTAATGCTTTAGCATCATTCAGTTTACGGCGGAGAATATCATTCAACCAATCACTAAAACCATGTTTATCAAAATGCAGTCTAAAAAAATCTGCCACACAGAGCCCGTCTGTTTCATAAATTTTCTCTTCATCCGTTAGTTTAAGGTCAACAATATTCTTCCAGCCAAAGCTAAATTCCGGATGCCTTAAAGTAGTGCGGATAAAAGTCTTAACATCCTGTAAACCATAGAGATCCATATAATGCTTCGAATCTCGGTTGGGGTAATAAGCATAGGATTCTGTATGGTTTACCACCACCAGATTAGCCGGATCAAACAGTTTTGTGTAGGGAATATTTACTATTTCATTATTTTCTTTAAAAGACGCGCCTGCTTTACCCGCCATGATGATATTACGGGGGTTCCAGCTGATTTTATAATGCCAGGGATTATTATCGCTTTCCGGAGCAATCAACCCACCGCAATGCGATTTAAAAGAAGTGATGATACCCCCTTTCTGCTGAATCGAATGAATCATTTGTAAAGCACTCATATGGTCAATACCGGGATCCAATCCCATTTCACAAAGAAACAACAGTCCTTTTTCTTTGATAATGGCAGCCTGTTCCTTAATCTGCTGATCTACATAGGAGGCATTCAGCAAATGTTTTTCAAAGCGGATACAATCCATTGCCACAAGGGAATGCAGGGAAGCAGGCATCATAGAAATCACCAGGTCGGCTG
>Ga0364860_10412_pt2 | contig 26921 bp, 23 predicted proteins | sample ExccelAu500001D4_FD_206916 | JGI IMG/M metagenome (GOLD analysis project Ga0364860, IMG submission 206916) | Enriched cells from Trout Bog Lake Hypolimnion, Wisconsin, USA - BchlTB.Aug20.5000.01 .D4 | ecosystem: Environmental > Aquatic > Freshwater > Lake > Hypolimnion/Profundal zone | place: USA...
CGGCTGGGATGACAACTGGCTGCGGGCGTCAGTTGCTTGAAGCGTTTCGTGGAGAAACGGGGATATAGACCATGAATTTTGTTCCTATCTTCCGTTCCGACACTACTTCTATCCTGCCCTGGAGTTTCTCCACATTATGCTTCAGGATATAGAGGCCCAGCCCGGTACCGTTTTGCCGTGAACCTGCTACAAAGAACAGATCGAATATCTTATTGAGGGTAGGCTGGTCCATGCCTATTCCATTGTCTTCTACACAGATGAGGGCGTGGTTTGATACCTGCTCTGTAAGGATGCTGATGGTTTTTTCAGGTTTTTCAGGGTCGCTGTACTTGATGGCATTGGATATGAGATTGTTAATGATCATTTTCAAACGTAGTTCATCGGTGGTTATCGTATCCAGGTTTATCTTTTGCTGGATGCGTATGTTCCTGGCCAGAGGTGCATACTTATTATTGGTAACAGCTTGTCCGACAAGTGTTTGCAGGCTGAATTCTGAATAGGAAAGCGACGATCGTTTGTGCCTGAAAAAATCTATTATCTCCAGGATAAACGCATCCTGTTTTTCGATCACCTCACTCATGATGCCGGCATACTGCTGTATTTTTGAAAGTTCGTCTTCCTCTGCCACCAGGGCAATCAGCCCCTTCATGGATGTGATGGGCGACCGGAGGTCGTGGGAGATACTATACAGGAACGTGTCCAGCTCTTTGTTCGTTTCTACCAGTAGTTTATTATTGTCTTCAGTCTTTTTATAGGCAGCTTTCAGGCTCGACAGCATCAGCAATACATACAATGTGATATTCCCGACAATGATGATGACGCAAACGATATCTGCAAGGAGCAGGTAGAAGTTTATCTTCCGGGCCACAATGCCTAGCTCATAGGAGAATCCGCTCTCTTTCTCATACAATTGAGCGGACAGGCCGCTGATATATTTTATCTCTGCAATTTTATCTTCCTCCGTCAATTGATTGTTCTCTATCTTTTTTTGAATCTGCATGCCCGCAGCATATAGCTGATTGATCAGCGGTTCGGCTTCTGTCCACAGTTTTATGGGTTTTTTCATAAAATTGGTCCTGAACGTTTTATACAGCCAGATCATATCGGGAATGTCTTCCGGATGGTTTTTTCCCTTCAGAAAATAGTAGGTTACGATGCTTTTGGATTCATGCCTCTCCAGGCTGGCCCGGGCCATATTGTCGGCAATGGGAACGTCGATAGATTCATGAAAGTACTTCAGGTATTCGGGATCCTTCGTATCTATGTAGGTGCATAGATAGATATTGGCATCCTTTTGACCCTTTGAATATGCAGATTCCCCCGTTATATAGGCCCTTACAGCCGAAAGTGTGCTAATGGTGAAATAGTTCAGCGAAACAAGGGTCAGGGATGTGGAGAATATAAAAATAAAAAAATATAAATTTTGTTTTTTCATGATGATATAAGAGACTTAGATTTGGATTCATGTGGCGTTTACTGGTTCGGATAACAAGGTATTGGGTAAATAAAATTAGAGATAGAAGATGTTATGTACGAATAAATATTTATTAATCGTGTAATAACTTAATATACAGTTAATAAGTTGGAGTGTTGTTGAATTAATAATGAATGGTGCCGCTGGAACAGCATGAAATGGCTATTGCGGTCAAAAATGAGTATCCAGGAAACTCGCTGAGTCGGTTATACCGGTACATATACAGGAGAGGCAGGGGCGTGCAATTTGAAATGGCAGGCGGGGTGTGGTACATTATGGATCATTGCAGGGCTGAGACTGTCTGCGCCGGGTACATAACCCTGGGGAATAAATGAAGCCGTCTCCAACCATTTATCAATTAAGAGTGTCTTATAGGATACCTTGTTTTAAGTATTGCGTAAACTCTATCAGAGAGGGATCGGGTTGTGAGGCATTTTTGGGTATGGTGCACCCTATATAAGCAGTTTTCAATAATTTTATTGACCCTTTTGAAACCCTCTGATGCGATTCATATTTACCGTAGTTGTGTTTTTTTGTTACGCTCCATGCGCTGTTTTGCTGGCCCAGGGCTGGCAGTGGGGCCGTGGAAATACCGGCACAGGCATAGACGGATGGGCTGTTGCGACAGATCCGTCGGGCAATGTATTTGCCGCAGGGATCAATTTTGGTATCTATCCTGTTTCGCTCGGGCCGCTCACTATCCCGGATGCCGGGCCCGGGAGCTTTCAGTGTGTCCTGGTCAAGTATGACCCCAATGGCAATGTGCTGTGGGCGAATGCCTCGCAAAACGGAGATGCATGCCTGATAAGCATAGCCGCAGATGTATCGGGTAATTCGCTGATGTTCGGATCCTTCAAAAGCGCCAGTATACAATTTGGTTCTCATACCCTCCTGAATCCTGTTTTTCCCAATGCGCAGTACTTCCTGGTTAAATACGACCCATCGGGCAATGTACTGTGGGCTGTCAATACGGGAAATGCCCAATTTAACTACGCCATACTGGGGGGCATTGCCGTGGTGCTGGGTACGGGTGGTGTGGCTACCGACGCATCGGGGTACATCTATGTAACAGCCAATTTTCATGTACCGACTGTAACTATTGGCGGCACTACGCTCACCAATGCCGATCCGTCGGGGCTCACCAACGATATTTTGCTGGTGAAATACGACCCTGCCGGCAATGTGGTATGGGCCCGAAGCGCGGGAGGGCCGGGCAATGATGAAGCCTATGGTATCACCGTAACGCCCGCCGGCGATATTTACATCTGCGGGGTATTTGGTTCTCCGTCGCTGGTGTTTGGCGCCAATACCATCAGCAATACCAGTGCCGGGGCTGTAGCGTTTGTTGCCCGGTACGATCCTACGGGTAGTTCTTCGTGGGCATGCAGCAGCGGTGGAAACGGTAAGGAATACGCAGTAGGCCTCGCATCAGACCTCTCGAACAATGTGTACCTGACCGGTGGACTGAAGGATAAAAGCATTTCTTTTGGTGGCATGACGATCACCAACCCGGATACGGTACCTGTGCTGTACCTGGTAAAATTTGACCCAGGAAACAGTGCCGACTGGTACAAAACGATTGGTCCGGCCACAGATACCGGGCTGGGGGCCTGGGGGTACTCTATTGCCGTGTCGCAGTGCGGCGTAGTATGGGTGAGCGGCTGCATGAACGGACCTGTGACAATTGACGGCAGAATATTGCCTGTGCCACCCCTCAGTACAGACCCCATTTTTATGGCGGCCTTCACTTCCTCCGGCACTTATTCGGGCAGCGTAGCTTTGCAGAGCGGCGGCGACGACCAGAATGGCATTGCGTGCGACGGCTCGGGCAATGTTTTTATGTGCAGCGACTACGAAACGTATCCTTTCTCCATAGCCAGTGATACCTTCCCGGAGCCAACCATTACTTCCGGAGAATTGCTTTTTGTAGCCAAGTATGCGACCGGGAATTCGGCGTACAAAAACGCAGTTTGCAGTAAGACAGACCTTTGTCTCGTAAATTTTGTAACGCTCGAAGCACACCCGGGGTATACCAATTACTTGTGGGGCGATGGCAGGGTAGGCGCCAGCCGCACAGTAACCGATACCGGTGTTTTCTGGGTTCTTGGCTTCGACAGCTGCACCAACTCAACGATCGATACCTTTAAAGTGACGACATCCTGCGACTGCCAGAAAGCCCTGTTTATTCCCAATGCATTTACACCGAACGGTGACGGGCAGGATGATGTGTTTTATCCTCGCTGCGGGGCCAATGTACAGAAAATCAAGACGTTCCAGGTCTATAATCGCTGGGGGGAATTGCTGTTTGACAGGCAAAACCTTGATCCCAATGATGCCGGAAATGCGTGGGACGGTACATTTAAAGGTAGCTTGCCTGTTCCCGATGTGTATGTATGGGTGGTAGAAGCGATTTGCGAGAACGGTAGCCAGGTGAACAAAAAAGGAAGTGTCACTGTCATAAGGTAAATCAGGGCTATGGAAATATTTCGGATCGACGCTGGGAAGAAACTGCCGGAACATCCCGGTGGCCGTACCTTATTCCGGCGCGCTGCGGGGGCAGCTGTTTGCCTGGCATTGTTTCTGTTCTTCAATATGGTAGAGGTTGCTGCGCAGGCTGATATTCATTTCTCCCAGTTTTACGAAACCAGTATACTGCGCAATCCTGCACTTACGGGTGTTTTTTCAGACAATTATAAGGCCAGCGTATACTACCGCGACCAGTGGAGCTCCATCACATTTCCCTACCAGACATTGCAGCTTAGTACCGAATACCGTTTTGCCCTTGGCCGGAATTCGTACGATTTCCTGAGTTTTGGCGTGCTGGCCTACCAGGACGAAGCCGGCGACCTGAACCAGAAGATAGCGGCTGTATACCCCGCCATCAATATCAATAAGCAACTCAGCCAGCGAAACAATTCCTACCTGTCCTTCGGTTTTACCGGCGGCTACCTGCAATACAGCTTTGATCCTGCTAAAGCCACTTTTAATAACCAGTTTCAGAACGGCCTGTTCGATCCGTCCAACCCGACCTATGAAAACCTGCCGGTTCCCAAAATGAGCCTGATGGATATAGGGGCGGGGATCAACTACAATGTCAGCCCGGGTACACTCAATTCGGTCACCTACCTGGTGGGCCTGGCCGGCTACCATTTTACGCAACCCACTTTTTCGTATTATCGCGATTATAAAATCGTGCAAAACGTGCGCTGGAACGGCAATGCGTCGATGATAAGGGAGCTGAATGACAACGTACTGCTGCAGGTCCATGCCAATTTTGCCAGCCAGGGTACCTATACCGAGATTATTGCCGGGTGCCTGATGGGTTACCGCTCGTTTACGGCCTTCGAAGATGCCGTGTACACCTTTTATGGCGGCCTGTTTTACCGCTACCAGGACGCGGTGATCCCGACCGTTAAACTGAAATATAAAAGCATGTCGTTTGGTCTCAGCTACGATGTAAATGTGTCGAAACTCACCCCGGCCAGCAATGCAGAAGGCGGCTTTGAACTCACTCTTACGGTGGCAGGCACCTACCCCAAAAACCGTGGGTACGATAAAAAGGCTCCTTGCCCAAGGTTTTAGCAACACGAAAATCGCCTGATGGGGTTACATAAGCGAGTTTGCCTTAAATTAGCTGCTCAATCACAATGGCAAAGCAGCACTCTAAGCAGACCGGCATACAAAACATGCAGCAGGCGAATGAAGCAGTTCTGCCTGCGCAGGTGCCCACAATCGCCGGCCCGGAACGGGGGCAGGATTCCGAGAGTCAATTATTCGGATTTTCGCTGCCTTCATTCACCGTCCAGGCAATTTTTGTCGCGCTCCTGGCCATCCTGTTTTACGCCAACACTTATCAGAATGGGTATGCGCTGGATGATACAGCGATCATCGTAAGCAACGAATATGTACACCAGGGCTTTGCCGGTATACCTGACATACTGGCCCGGGATGTGTATTACAGTTATTACAAGCAGCTCAATTCGAGTGACCAGCTTACGGGAGGCAGGTATCGCCCGCTCTCGGTGGTTTCGTTTGCCGTGGAGCAGCAGCTGTTCGGGGCTGTGCCCAGGGGAGAGACCGACAGTGTGATCCGCTATGGCCTGGGCTACAACACAGAGCTGCCGTATGAAAAAAAGTTTATGCATGAAATGCATATAAGGCACCTGGTCAACGTGCTGCTGTATGCTATACTAGGGATTGTATTCCTGTACATGCTGCGATCTATAGTGTTCAGGTCGCACCCGGTGATGGCGCTGATAGGGGCTGTGCTTTTTATAATCCATCCGCTGCATACGGAGGTGGTGGCCAATGTAAAGAGCCGGGACGAAATTCTGTCGCTGATCTTCATCTGCCTGACCTTTATTTTATCTTGCAGGTATCTTGACCAGAAGAAAATCTGGCTGCTTGCTTCGGCATTGGGCTGTTATTTCCTGGCTTACCTTTCGAAAGAGTATGCCCTGACGCTGCTTGTCTTGCTGCCCCTTGCCTTTTATTTGTTCAAAGGTTTGTCGGTGCCCAAAAGCCTGCTCCGAACGCTGCCATACCTGGCCGTCACGGCGGTCTACATTCTGATCCGGCTGCAGGCTATTGGCCAGCGCAATGAGATGTCGGATTCAGACATCCAGATCAATCCCTATGCCTGGGCATCCGGTACCGAAAAGCTGGCTACCGAAATAAGTACGTCGCTCCGATACCTGAAGCTGCTCCTGCTGCCGCATCCGCTGTCGTCCGATTATTCCTACAACCAGATCCCGTATGTGGATTTTTCGAGCCCGATGGTCTGGTTTTCGCTGGCCGTGCACCTGGGCCTGGCGGGTGGGTTCTTTTATTTCCTGAAGAAACAGCCTGTGCTGAGTTTTGCCATTGCTTTTTACCTTGGCAACCTGCTGCTGGTCAATAACATTTTTTTCGACATCGGGGCGACCCTGGGTGAGCGGTTGATTTTTCATGCATCGGTAGGATTTGTGATTGCGCTGGCGTTTTTGCTGGTAAAAGGTGCCGGGCAGCTGCGCGGTGTGCGGTTTCGCGCGGTTTCGCTCGGGGCATTTATGTTGCTGCTGATCGTTTTGTGTGGTTTTAAGACCATAGACAGAAACAAAGACTGGAAAAGCGATTCCACGCTTTTTTTCAAGGATATCCATGTCTCGCCCAATAGTTTCCTGGTCAATGTGAATGTCGCCACCATGCTTGTGAACCAGTCGGATTATGAAAAGAACGACCAGGTGAGGATTGCCAACCTGCACAGGGGCGTATCGCTCTACACCAGGGTGCTGCATATGCAGGACAATTATGTGCTGGGCTATATGAACCGCAGTATAGCCTACTACAAGCTGGGTATGGCCGACAGCATGGTGGCCGACCTGGACCGAGTACTGAAACTGTATCCCATACACCCGGTGCTGCCGGAGATGTACTATCATGCCGGCGTGCTCTATGCTGGCAACCGGCAGTATGCGCAGGCCGACAGCATGATGCACCGCTCTATGCAGCTCCATCCCGGCATACAGGAGGTGACAACGGCCATCCGGGCTATAGAAGATTCAGTAAGGGCGTCAAAATGATGAGGCTTGCAGTTGATTGTAAAAATATAAACGATTACATTTGGCTATTACTTATCAACAATGGCAAAAAAGTTAAATAAGTCTGCACCGCAGGTATCCAAACCTGCAACACGGCCCGTTACTGCTACCAGGAAGAAAGAAGAGGTTTATGTAGAGGCTCCTTTTGTACCAGACCCCAAAATCCCGGCCTGGCTTTATGAGTTCAGGTTCCAGGCTGCGCTGGTGGGCATTGTAGCCTTTCTGCTCTATTGCAACACGTTTCAGCACGAATACGCACTGGATGATACCATCCTGATCGTGAAGAACGAGTATACTTATGAGGGTTTTGCAGGCATCCCGAGTATCCTGACCAAGGATGCGTTTGACAGTTATTACAAGCAGTTCAACTCGAGCAACCAGCTGGCTGGCGGGCGCTACAGGCCGTTGTCCATTGTTACTTTTGCTATTGAGCAGCAATTTATGGGTGCCATTCCCAAAAGCAAGGTCGACAGCGTGGTAGCCCATGCGGGCGAAATGGGCAAGCAGGAAGATACCCTCAATAAGAATATGCATATAAGGCATGTGTTCAATGTTCTGTGGTACACGCTTTCCGTTATTGTATTGCTCTACTTCCTGAGGTACGTGGTTTTCAGGAGCAATCCGTTGCTCGCCTTGCTCACTGCCCTGATCTTCACCATCCATCCGCTGCATACGGAGGTGGTAGCCAATGTGAAAAGTCGCGACGAGATCATGTCGCTGTTGCTCATCTGTCTCACGTTTATTTTTGCGTTCAAGTATGAGGAACAGAAAGAGAAGAAAGGACTGCTCGCAGCCGCGCTGGGATGTTATTTCCTGGCATTCCTGGCCAAGGAATATGCCATCAGTCTGCTGCTGCTTATTCCGCTGTCGTTCTATCTGTTCAAACGCTACCCGCTCGCCAAATGCGTTACTGCCAGCCTGCCCTACCTGGCTGTTTTTGGTGTATACTATATTATCAGGCTGCAGATCGTGGCGCCCATGAGCCAGGACTCTGTCAGCGATATACTCAATAACCCCTATGCGCTGGCCAATGACGCGGAACAGGTGGCTACCAAGATTTCGACCACGCTTAATTATCTGAAGCTGCTTATTTTCCCCCATCCGCTGTCTGCCGATTACTCTTATAATACCATCCCGTACAAAGATTTCAGCGATCTGATAGTCTGGGTGTCGCTCGCTGTTCACATTGCGCTTATCAGGGCATTCTTTTATTTTCTGAAACGGAGGAATGTATTGAGCTTCGCCATTGCCTTTTACTTTGCCAACATACTGCTTATCTGCAACCTCATTTTCAATATTGGCGGTACCATGGGTGAGCGCCTGTGCTATCATTCCTCGCTTGGCTTTGCCATTGCCGTGGCCTACCTCCTGTATTATGGCACCCAGCGTATAAAGCCGGAGGCTACCGGCCGGCTCGTGCTGGCAGGGAGCATGATACTCATCATCGGACTGTGCAGCTTCAAGACCATCGACCGCGCCCGGTACTGGAAAAATGATCAGACCTTGTTTTTTGAAGATATAAAGGTGTGCCCTAACAGCGTATTGGTCAATGCCGATGTGGCTTCTTCTTATGTAAATATGTCGGATGGCGAGAAGACTGAAAAAGAAAGGATCAGCGACCTCCATAATGGGATCAAGTATTTTACCAGGGCGATTGAGATCAACCCGTCTTTCGTATCCGGCTTTCTGAACCGGGGTATGGCCTATTTCAAATTAAAAGAGCCCGACAGTGCTTATGTGAATATCAGGAGGGTATGGGAGTTGTATCCCAAGTATCCCAAGGTGGCTGAGCTCATGTATAACATAGGCGTTAATTTCTACGTGGATAGGAAATTCCCCCAGGCTATGAATGCCTGGAATACGGCCCTGCAGATGGATCCCAACTATGCGCAGGCCCGCAATGCTATAGCGGTACTCAACAACCAGGTAAGGGCCGGAAAGTAGTTGCTGTAGCATTATTATTTTAGCTTTGCGGGCTGAATGAAGACATTTGAACAGTTGAGGATCGTATTTTTTGGTACACCCGATTTTGCGGTGGCTTCGCTCGACGCCCTCGTAAAAGCCGGTGCTGACATAGTGGCCGTGGTAACCATGCCCGATAAACCTGCGGGCAGGGGTATGCAGCTGCAGTCGTCGCCGGTGAAGCGGTATGCTGTAGCGCATGAATTGCCGGTATTGCAGCCTGAAAAAATGAAATCACCTGCCTTTTTGGAAACATTGCGCGGCCTGAACGCCGATTTGCAGGTGGTAGTAGCTTTCCGTATGATGCCGGAGGTAGTGTGGAATATGCCGCCCTTCGGAACCATCAACGTTCACGGGTCGCTGCTGCCCCAGTACCGCGGCGCTGCGCCCATCAACTGGGCTATTATCAACGGGGAGACGCATACCGGTGTTACTACCTTCCGGCTCAAACACGAAATAGATACCGGTGATATTTTGCTGCAGCAGGCAGTACCCATATTGCCTGCCGACACCGCGGGTACCCTGCACGACAAACTGATGGTAGCCGGGGCAGACCTGCTGGTTACAACCATCCGGGGGCTGGCAGACAATGTACTGTCAGAAGTGCCGCAGAGTGCCGTATCGACAGGTGAATTGAAGCATGCGCCCAAAATATTCAAAGAACATCTGCTGGTGAACTGGAATCAGCCGGTGTCCCGGATCCATAATTTTATCAGGGGGCTGTCGCCTTATCCGGCTGCTTACTGTGTGCTCAATGGCAAGCTGTTGAAAATATTTGCTGACCATATCGTTGAGCAAGAAATGCACGTGCCGCCCGGCGTGATGGAAACAGATCATAGCACCTATATGCGATTTGCGGGCGCAGACGGTTGGGTATACATTGATGAACTACAGCTGGAGGGCAAGAAACGCTTGCTGGTCGGCGAGTTTCTGAGGGGATACCGGGCCGCATAAAAAAAGGGAGTGGAAAACCACCCCCTTTCAACCTTAAAATCAAACACTCAAACACTCATTATCAACCCAAGTATACTTTCAGCGCATTGCTGTAACGTGCTTTCTGGAGGCGCTTGATGGCGCGTTCTTTGATCTGGCGGATACGCTCCTTCGTCAGGTCGTACTTATCGCCTATCTCTTCTATGCTGGGGCCGTTGTCGCCTTCCAGGCCAAAGTAGGCTGCCAGGATTTCTGCCTCGCGTATGCTGAGCGATTTCAGGATGCGGCGGATCTCGTTGCGTAGGCTATCCTTCATCACATCATCATCTGTATCGCTGCTGCCGGGCAGCAGGTCGCCCATAGCCACGTCTTCAGCCTCGTGTACCGGGGCATCGAGCGAGGTGTGGCGGGTATTGCTGGTAAAAATATTGGTCACCTCGGTTTCGCTCATGTCCAGAATGTCGGCGAGCTCTTCGGTAGAGGGTTCGCGTTCATTTTCCTGTTCAAAAGCTATAAAAGCCTTGTTGGCTTTGTTGTAGGTACCTATCTTATTCTGTGGCAGCCGCACCAGGCGACCCTGCTCGGCCAGAGCCTGCAGGATAGACTGACGGATCCACCATACAGCATAAGAAATGAATTTAAATCCCTTGGTTTCATCAAAGCGCTGTGCTGCTTTTATAAGACCGAGATTGCCCTCATTGATCAGGTCGCTGAGCGATAAACCCTGATGCTGGTATTGTTTGGCCACTGAAACCACGAAACGGAGATTCGATTTAACCAGCTTTTCCAGCGCGCGCTGGTCGCCCATGTGTATCTTCTGGGCGAGCGTAGTTTCTTCTTCCGGCGATATCATTGAAATTTTGCTGATCTCCTGCAAATACTTCTCCACCGCCTGTGAATCCCTGTTCGTAATCTGGGTGGCAATCTTTAACTGCCTCATATATATGTGTTGTTTCTTTTAATTGTTAATAAATAGGGTTGTATAAACTATTTCCACTAACTTGCCACTTCTTAAGACAGTACTTACGTGCAAAAGGTTTATTCTGTTTTCCACCAATACTGCTTCTTAACTAATGCACAAAATACGTTCCAATATTTGCTAATTTCTTTTAACAAACAGCGATTCACACCTTACTTCCCGCCAGGAAACGCTGTAGTGAATGGTTTTAGGCATTATGGGATTTTTTTATAACCCTATAATTAACGTGCTGAAATCGGAGGAACTGTAAATCGGAGTGCAAAATTATACCAATATGCCAAAAATGCTACCTTTGCGCCACATTTTCATTCCAAATTTAACAAAACATGGAAAAAGACCAGTACCAGCACCCCGATTATTACCACCTGGATGAATTATTGACAGACGAGCAGAAATTGATCAGGGACACGGTAAGGGCCTACGTAAAGAAAGAAATATCACCGATTATTGAAGAATATGCCCAGAATGCCCGGTTTCCCAGCCAGATAATCAAGGGATTAGGTGAGTTAGGCTGTTTTGGTCCGTTTATACCCCCGCAGTATGGCGGGGCAGGGCTCGATTATCTCAGTTATGGAATTATGATGCAGGAACTGGAGCGGGGAGACTCCGGTGTCCGTTCCACTGCTTCCGTACAGGGATCGCTGGTCATGTTCCCGATCTACAAGTTTGGCAGCGAAGAGCAAAAACATAAATACCTGCCAAAACTGGCAACAGGCGAATGGATGGGTTGTTTCGGGCTCACCGAGCCGGATCATGGCTCCAACCCCGCAGGGATGGTCAGTCATTTCGTGGACGCAGGCGATCACGTGATTCTCAATGGTTCCAAAATGTGGATATCCAATGCTCCTTTTGCCGATGTAGCGGTAGTATGGGCCAAGGATGAGGCAGGCGAGATACGCGGCATGATCCTGGAACGTGGTATGGAAGGTTTTTCGACGCCTGAAACCCATGGCAAATGGAGCCTGCGCGCTTCAGCTACCGGAGAGCTGGTTTTCGATCACGTGCGCGTACCCAAAGAGAATCTCTTCCCGCACATAAAGGGGCTCAAGGGGCCGCTTAGCTGCCTGTCCAGTGCCCGGTTCGGGATTGCCTGGGGCGCGCTCGGTTGCGCCATGGATTGCTACGATACCGCCCTGAGATATGCCAAGCAGCGCATACAGTTTGGCAGGCCCATCGCCGGATTTCAGCTCACCCAGAAGAAGCTGGCAGAAATGATTACGGAGATTACCAAGAGTCAGTTGCTCAACTGGCGGCTGGGTATGCTGAGAAATGAAGACCGGGCAACCCCCGCGCAGATATCTATGGCTAAGAGGAACAGTTGTGATATTGCGCTGAAGGTGGCGCGCGAGGCCAGGCAGATATTGGGCGGCATGGGTATTACCGGCGAGTACAGCATCATGCGGCACATGATGAACCTGGAGTCAGTTGTTACCTACGAGGGTACACACGACATTCACCTGCTCATAACAGGCATGGATGTCACGGGCATCAATGCCTTCAATTAATCAATTCGATTTTTTTCGAGTCCGGCCCGGTCATACCTGGTGCCGGACTTTTTTATGCCATGATCTGGTCGGGGAGTGCCTGTGGGTGTTCAGCTTTCAACGGATTGCTGATGCAAGCTATTTCAAAACTTCCTGCAGTCTTTCTTCGAGGTCTTTGCCGCGCAGGTTGTGGGCCACGATCCGGCCATTGGGGTCGACGAGGAAATTGGCTGGTATGGACTGTACGGAGTACGCTGCGGCCGCCACCGATTTCCAGGACTTAAGGTCGCTTACCTGCGTCCAGGTGAGCCCGTCATCCTGTATGGCTTTCTCCCACGCCTCCTTATTGTTGTCGAGGGACACCCCAAGAATTGTAAAATTCCGGTCTTTGAAACGCTGGTACGCTGCCACCACAACCGGGTTTTCGCCACGGCAGGGCCCGCACCACGATGCCCAGAAGTCGATGAGGACATACTTGCCGCGCAGCGATGATAAATTGATTGGTTTGCCATTCAGGTCAGGCAGGCTCAGCTCCGGCGCCATTTCGCCTTCATTGGCCAGGTTTTTCCGCGCAGCCTGCTGCCGCATTCTCAGCGTAGACTTCACGTGAAATTCGGTATAGTCTTTTGTCATCCGGGTGCCGGGGAATCGGCGGTTCATACTCTGGTAAAAGGCCTCCAGGTAATTCATCTCGGTGACCCCGTTCAGCATGCGTGCGGCAAATATGGCATTGGGCTGGTAGCGCGATGTGTCTGCATACCGTTCTACATACTGGGTGAAGTTCTGCCGCATGTCCTGGAAATCACTTTTGGCTTTCATGAACATGCTGTCGTTGCCCCGCGCCTGCAGCGTATCGAGCACCAGGCACATATTGTTATAGTCGCTCAGGTGCTGCCTGATAGACAACAGGAATCTTTTCAGGTCCTGCGATTCCGGCGAACCGGTGACTGTATAGTTTTCCAGCGACTTCCAGTCGCCGTTGATCCCGATGTTGCCCTTATCTACACTGAGCAGAATGTATTTGTTGTTGAGGAAATGCAGCCGGTACAATCCAGCCTCTGGTGCGATACCCGACAGTTCAAAATGTCCATCTGGTTTCGATCGTTCAGAATCGATGATGGTAATCTGGTCGTTGGCTGCATTCAGCTGCTCCAGGATAATGGTTTGCGCAGGCAATCCGGTGATATTCCCGATCACGACAAACCGGTGGTCACCGTTTTTGCAGGCAGTCAATCCGGATATCGCAATAAATAGGAAGAGTAGATGTTTTGATCTCATTAAGGGAATTTTAGCGTACACCATACCAGATTCTTCCAAAATTAGCGAGTCAAACGTCAAGAAATGCTTAAAATTTACCTGGTTCCGGTCCGATCACAGCTTTATATGCAGAGTTATGCCCTGATAATTATACCATAAAGTGAAAAAATACGTTACTCCTTATAAACACGCCCTTATGAAACCCATACTCCCTGCTATCATTATTCTGCTGCTGGCCACCGTTTTATCTGAAAGCTGCAGCAAGAACGGCTATTCTACCGCAGACCATACTACCGGGTTGGTGAACGTCACAAGGTCCTGGTCCGGCTATTCCACCGGTTATGCAATGGGAGATACCCTCATTCCGCCGGCTACCGCTCCCCAGGTGGGCGCGCTGTATTTCAACCATACCATTTCCGACACGTCGTTTTCCATCAATAAGATCAATGGATTCCAGATCAGCGTCGGGGTCACGCCCATGAATTACCTGTCTACAGATGCAACGACACAGATCGTGGAGTTTGATACCACATTGGCTGGCACTTCAGCCGTAAGCTTTCTTAAATACGATCCGGTTCACAACAGTATGACGCTGGAGTATCACCAGGTGGGAGCGTACAACAATCTCACGGGCCACTATTACGAAACAAATATTTCCCTGCATACCAATTAACCCGTAAATGCCCGGAAGCAGGCGAGCAGTAGATACGGTTCAGCCTTCTGGTTCTGTGGCCGGTTTTTTTAGGCTTTCGTTAGGGCAACTTTATGATATTGTTCACAAGGCTCTGCCTGCCGGCACCGTTACATTTGCAAGGTAAAATTTATCGTATGACATTCGCGGAAGGAACAACTGTATGGATGAAAATTGGCAGCCCTGCCATGACTGTAACCTCCAGGACCCGCAATAATACTTATCTCTGTACCTGGTACGAGCACGACGAGCTGAATGCATTTGAGTTTTTTGACCACCAGATCACAGATGTGGATCCTGCCCGGAAGAAGAGTGTAGGCAGGTCTGGATTTTTCCGTATTTCGTCCCTGATATCCTGGTTTCGCCACGGTAAGGGGTCTGTTCCCGCCTGAGTATCGATCGGCTTCCTTATTCCCTGTTGCCAAAAAGTGTAGCGTTCCTTCATGTGCTTGAACCTTCGGAGTTTGATGGTTGCGTTGCCGTGTTTTCAGCAGTCCGCTGTCTGGCTATGCGGAGGCCGGCGCAAATTGCAGCGGCAAATTTGACGGTTCCCAATAACCGAATTACACGTACTTTTGCACCTCCTAAACCAATTAAAAATGATAACCAAACAAGCGGTGCTGGAGGCCCTGGGCCAGGTACAGGAGCCCGACCTCGGCAAAGACCTCGTGACCCTGAATATGATCAGTGATGTAGTTGTAGATGGTAAAAATGTGTCCTTTACCGTCATGCTCACTACGCCGGCCTGTCCGCTCAAGGATATGATTGAAAAAGCGTGCGTGAATGCCATTCGCCTGCTCGTCGATAAGGAGGCCGTGGTAAAGGTGCACATGGCATCGAATGTAAACAGCAACCGTAAGGATAATAAAAGCGTATTGCCGGGCGTACGGAATATTATAGCCGTAGCCAGCGGCAAGGGTGGGGTAGGCAAGAGCACGGTTGCCGTGAACCTGGCTATAGGCCTGGCCCAGCAGGGCGCCAGGGTAGGCTTGCTCGATGCCGACATTTACGGGCCGTCGATACCCATCATGCTGGGCCTGCGCGGCGAACGTCCCCAGATGACAGAAGTGGATGGCAAAGGTATGATAGTGCCCATGGAGCGCTACGGTATCAAGTGCATGAGTATCGGTTTGCTCATCGACGAGAAGCAGGCGGTAATCTGGCGCGGTCCGCAGGCCAGCGCAGCCCTCAAGCAGTTCATTACCGATGTATACTGGCAGGAACTCGACTACCTGGTGATAGACTTACCTCCCGGCACAGGCGATATTCACCTCACCATCGTGCAGACCGTGCCGGTAACAGGGGCGATCATCGTCTCCACGCCACAGGCTGTAGCCGCAGCCGATGCCAAAAAAGCCATCATGATGTTCAAACAGCCACAAATCAATGTGCCGGTACTCGGAATTGTTGAAAATATGGCTTATTTTACGCCGCGTGAACTGCCTGAGAATAAATATTATATCTTCGGGCAGGGTGGTGCGCGTGAGATGGCCGAACAGTTTGAACTGCCTTTCCTGGGCGAGATACCCATTGTACAGGGCATCCGGGAAGGCGGAGATAAAGGAAAGCCAGCCGTGGTGGGCGACGAAACTATAGCCAGGGACGCATTTGTATCCCTTGCCGGTAAAGTAGCACAGAACATAGCCATGCGCAATGCCAATATGGAACCTACCAAGGTGGTGCAGATGATGGAACAATAGAATTACTAACTACTAAATATACTTTATGACACGTTTACTGACCTCCTTTTTGTTATTGGTGTTATTGCAGCCTGCCCTGGCCCAGCGGAAATACAACCGTACCAGTGCCGACACGCTGCAGATATACATGGTGCGGGTAGAGGGGGGGAGTTTCGACCTGGGAAGCGATGATGAAGCTGCCGACAGAAGGATGGCGCACAACGTAAAACTCACGGATTTTTCGCTCGGTACCTACGAGGTCACGCAGCACCAGTGGTATACTATCATGGGTGAAAACCCGGCTGCTTCCAACCGCTGCCCGGATTGCCCGATCAATAACGTAAGCTGGGCCGAAGTGCAGTCATTTATAGAAAAGCTGAATGCGCGCACCGGCAAGCACTACCGCCTGCCTACCGAGGCCGAGTGGGAATATGCGGCCCGCGGCGGCGTGAAAGAGAAACTGGTGGTGCAGAAGACCAACCCGCGTGGTGGTGTAAATGAGTTCCTGGTCAACGACAGGGGTGAGCGCAGACCTGAAAAGGAGTTGCCCGGCAAGCGCTACAGCGGCCGCAGTGCCGGTCCGCAATCCATTGCCTGGTACAAAGACAATGCACACGATCATGCTCATGAGGTGGGACGCAAACAGCCCAATCAACTCGGCATCTACGACATGTGCGGTAATGTGGAAGAGTGGTGCGCTGATTTTTACGCCACTTCCTACGGCGGCAAGAACCCGGTAGAAAACCCCAAGGGGCCAGGAAGCGGTAAATCGCATGTAGTACGTGGCGGCTCCTTTGCCAGCGAGGCCAATGAACTGGTTGTGACGCGCCGTGCTGCTTACCTGCCCGATACAAAATCTGTTTCACTTGGCTTCCGCCTGGCCGAAGACGTGAAGTAAACGGTAAACGAAACCATAATAAGAAATGCCTTCTGCTTGCTCAGGGGGCATTTTTGTTTCACACGGCGTAGATCCGGGAGAATGGGCCGGGCTTCGTAGTTCCCTAGACCCAGGTGACCTGGAGTTTATTTGGTGAGCTTTCCGGGATCGTGCATGTTCTATATCTCTATTGTCGTTTTGTCTTCAAACGGATTATGCTTATCTTGCACCTCAATATTTTCCAGCAATTAACTACAACAGCGTAATCGTACATGCTCAAGATCGGAGTTTTCGGGGCGGGACACCTTGGTAAAATACATATTCAACAGTGGCAGGAGGTATCAGGTGTGGAGCTCGTTGGCTTTTACGATCCCGATGATGCACAGGCGGCCGTGGTCATTGCCAAATACCAGGTGCCAAGGTACACAGACCAGCAGCAGCTGATAGATGCGGTAGACGCTGTAGACGTGGTTTCACCCACCATTACCCACTACAGCATAGCCAAAAGCTGCCTGCTAAGTGGCAAGCACCTGTTTATTGAGAAACCACTCGCTCATACGCTGGAGCAAGGAAATGAACTTGTCAAACTGGTACAGGAAGCCAATGTAAAATGCCAGGTAGGGCATGTGGAACGCTACAACCCGGCTTTCCTCGCGGTAGGAGACCAGCTGCTGCAGCCCATGTTCATCGAAGCGCACCGCCTGGCACAGTTCAACCCCCGGGGCACCGATGTTTCGGTGATCCTGGACCTGATGATTCACGATATTGATATCGTGCTCTGCCTCGTCAAGTCACCAGTTCGCCGGATATCGGCGAGCGGTGTATCTGTTCTGAGTGAGACTGCTGATATTGCCAATGCGCGCATAGAATTTGACAACGGATGCGTGGCCAACCTTACTTCAAGCCGAATCTCGCTCAAGAATATGCGTAAAATGCGCCTGTTTCAGCGCGATGCATACATCGGTATCGATTTTCTGGAGAAAAAGACAGAGATAATCCGGCTGAAGGAAGATGGCCAGCAGAGTGGTATGATGGATTTTCCGTTGGATATTGGCAATGGAGAGCGGAAAATAATATCTGTACAGATGCCCGACATCACTCCGCTCAATGCCATCCGGACGGAGCTGGCTGAGTTTGCTGCTGCCATCCAGCACGACAGGCCGGTCCGAGTTTCGGTGCACGATGGTTTCCAGGCAATGGACGTGGCGCACCAGATCCTGAAAAAAATGAGTTTGCACAATGAGCTGCACAATGTTTAACAATATTTTACGTTAATTGGGTACAATAAAGACGATGCGGATTATTTCTACGAATGTGAAATATTTAATTCTTTTGTGCGGCTGCAGTTTGTTAGGGGCAGGATGCAATGTGATCAATCCTGCTGAGCCTGTACCTACTTATGTACACATTGACTCTTTCCAGTTCAAACCCAATGCTTTTGTTTACCCGCAGCCGCTTACATTGTCGCATCATATTGTGGCTGTCTGGGCTTATTACGAAAATAATCTTATCGGCGAGTTCGATCTTCCCGTTACTTTCCCGGTCCTCACAGATGGCAGCAATACCGGCAAGCTCGAATTGTACCCCGCTGTAGACATAGATGGTCAAAATAATACGGTTGATATGTATCCTTTCTATCAGCCCGATACTTCCTACGCGGTGGCCACCCAGCCGGGCAAAACATTTACATACGAGCCGTCAACCAGCTATTACAGTACAGTAAAACCGTATTATATCGCCAACTACGGAACCTTTCCGCTCTCCAAGCTGGTCAATGTGATTGGCGTTCCGATCTCCCAGATCAAGACCGACTCTCTTTCTTTTGAAGGTGGGGCAGGGCAGATTTATATGAATAATCCCGGCGACAGCAGCGTAGACAGCTCTACTTCTTTCGTTGTTTCGACCGGGGCTGCGTATATTGAATTCAACTATAAGTGTGATGTGCCCTTCACCGTTGGTGTGCAATCTAACCTGAGTACAGCTATTTCTTCCACACCCTATTATCTGGCTGGTATTTTACCGAGCTCCACCTGGCAAAAGTTTTACCTGAACCTCACAGCATTCATAACTACCTACCCCGGTTCAAGCTACAACTTATATATTAATACCGAATTGCCTGCTGGCCAGGCTACTGGAAAGGTATTATTGCAAAACGTTCAATTGATAACTTTCTAAGCCACTATGCGTCTGAGCCCGATGAAGAGAAAAGCTATAAGGCAATTGATTTTGCTTGATTATATAGCTGCTGCATTGGCCTGGTTTACGTTATGGATGTACCGCCAGCATGTACTCTCCCGGCAGGGCTACCTCGAAACCCTGCATCGGTTCCACTACCGCGATTATCTCAATACCTTACTCGTCATACCCGCAGGCTGGTTTATTGCCTACCTGATGTCTGGTACTTATTTCGACCTGTACCGCAAGAGCCGGTTAAATGAAATAAATCGCACGCTGATTTCTTGTATTCTCGGTTGCATTGTGGTTTCTGTACTGGTTTTTGCCAATGACAGCATTGACTATTCCTATTTCATCAACGAGTTCGGGCATTATCTGCTGATCCATTCGGTGTATGCGCTTATCTTCCGGTTGTTCATTCTTTACCGTGTCAAGGCCAATCTCACCAGCGGCAAGGTAGGCTTTAATACCCTCATCATAGGCGGTAACCAGCAGGCCATCAATATCTACAAGCAGGTGCTCGACAACCCCAAAGTGTTGGGCAATATTTTTATCGGCTTCATTTATTCCAGCCAGGAGTCTACCAATGGTATGAGCAAATACCTGCCCCAGCTTGGCCACCTGGCCCAGCTCGAAGATATTATTGATCAGCACGAAATCGAAGAAGTTATTGTCGCTGTCGACTCCTCAGAGCATCATCTCCTCGAAAACATTGTGACCCGACTTTGCTACAGACCCGTTGTGGTAAAAGTGCTGCCCGATTATTACGACATCATTTCCGGTTCTGTAAAGACAAGCAATGTGTATGATGCGGTACTCATTCACATTCACCCCGATCTGATGCCCGACTGGCAGCGGGTATGGAAACGGTTCATAGATATTTTTTTTTCAGGCCTCGCGCTTATTGCGCTTTCACCATTCCTCCTCCTCACAGCATTGATGGTCAAGTTGTCGTCCCGGGGTGCCATCATTTATAGCCAGGAGCGGATCGGCCGGTTTGGCAGGCCATTTCACATTTATAAATTCCGTTCCATGTTTGTTGGTTCGGAGAAGTCAGGACCGGCACTCTCCAGCAAGCTGGATCCCCGGATAACCAACTGGGGACGTTTTATGCGCAAATGGCGTATCGATGAGCTGCCGCAGTTTATCAATATTATCCTGGGCGAAATGTCGCTCGTGGGTCCGCGCCCCGAACGAAAGCATTACATCGATATCATCAGCCAGACACATGCCCACTATAAGTATCTCCATAAAGTGAAGCCGGGACTTACCTCCTGGGGAATGGTCCAGTTTGGCTATGCCGAGAATGTCGATGAGATGATAGAACGCATGAAGTACGACCTGCTATACATCGAAAACTGCTCCCTGGCACTCGATGTGAAAATCATCCTGTACACATTTATGGTCATTTTCCAGGGAAGGGGTAAGTAATCCCATCTTTTTATCGGCCCACCGCGTTCCTCTAGATGGACACTGTGCTTTCTTTTGCTCCCGAGCATATATTCCCGATCGTGGCTTGCCACAAGGGGCTGGTTGGAAGAGTCAACATGCCTGCGTCAAATGGCAGCCTGCCTGGCCTGGTAGCGTGCGATCGCCTCGCCTGCAACAAAAAAGCTGCCGGTTATCAGTAAGGCGTCTGCCCGGGTCATGAGTGTTTTTGCAGCTGTGATGGCATCGGATACCGAGGCATGAGCATCGCCGTTAAGACCATATCGCGCGGCTGTTGCCTTTAGCTCAGCAGCCGGCAGTGCGCGCTCTATGTGGGCATTGCAGAAATAATAGAATACTGCTTTGGGCATGATTTCCAGAATATGCTGTATGTCTTTATCCTTTACAAATCCCAGGACGATATGCTTGTTCTCCGCCGGAATCTGCGCAAACTGCTCCACTATTTCTTTCATGCCGGCTTCATTATGAGCCACATCGCAGATCACGGGTGGATCTGCCTGCAGCCAGTCCCACCTGCCCAGCAGACCTGTGGCGCCTTTTACGTTGGCCAGCGCTGCGAGGGAGCCGGAAATGGGTAAATCATATCCCTGGTGCGACAGCAGCTCAGCAGCCGTAAGAACAGTCTTGATGTTGTGTTGCTGGTAGTTGCCCGTCAGGTCGGTTTTCAGGCTCATCATCTCCCGCCTGGCATTGTTGATAGCCTTGAAGTACTGGTACCGGCTGTCCTGGCTGATGCGTACCATACCCCACAGCGACTGGGCATAGTACAGCGGACTCTGCTTGTGCAGGGAATGTTCGAAGAAAATCCTTTCGGTTTCTTCGTGTTGTTCGCCTACCACAACGGGTACATGGGGCTTGATGATGCCGGCTTTTTCCCCGGCTATTTCAGCCAGCGTATTGCCAAGCAGGTCTTTATGGTCGTAGCTGATATTGGTGATGACAGAGAGCAGGGGTGTGATCACATTGGTGCTGTCGAGCCGCCCTCCCAAACCGGTTTCAATGATCGCAATATCCACCTGCTGTTCTGCAAATGCGCTGAAAGCCATGGCCACTGTAATTTCAAAAAACGAGGGTTTGATCTCTTCTATGAGGTCCTTGTGCGCGGCAACAAAATCGATCACCCACTCCCGGCTCACCATTTCGCCGCTGATGCGGATACGCTCCCGGAAGTCGATAAGATGAGGCGAGGTGTAGAGCCCTGTTTTATATCCCGCATGTTGCATGATTGCTGCCAGCGCATGACTGGTGCTGCCCTTGCCGTTCGTGCCGGCTATATGAACCGATCTGAACTTGGCTTGCGGATTACCCAGTGCGGCGCACAGTTTCAACGTGTTGGTAAGATCAGGCTTTATCGCCGCTTTGCCTATGCGCGAAAACATGGGCAGCTTCTCATACAGGTAGTCCAGGGTATCCTGGTAGGCAGTAGATATCATTGAAACGATCGTATTTTTATTTTTCCTGTTGCACATCTGCCCGCCGCAACATCCTGGCTGCCCTGGCCACTTTCGTGCTTAAACTGAACTTCGGTCTATGGTCAAGCCAGTTACTGGCGGGTCTTAAAGATAATCGTCACGTCTCCGAATTGCTGGGGTTCGGGTCCTTCGCTTTTGCTGAAGTGGGCATTGTTCAGCTTGTCCAGGGCCAGCCGGGTAAGCTGGGGGCTGGAGGAGCTTTTTACAAATTTGTTTACAATATTACCGTTCCGGTCTACGGTAACATGTATCACCACTTTGCCGCCCTCATGAAATTCAGCTTCAAACTTATCGGGGCTTATCGTACGGCCCGTCAGGGTATGGCCTATGCCCCCCGTACCGTTTCCCGGTATGCCCGAGTAGTTGGCCGCTCCCGGCGTACCGCCCGGTACGCCCTGGTCTCCGTGTCCCTGCGTTATGCCTTCACCGGTTCCGGGCAGGTTCTGGTTAGCGCTGTTGCCACCCTGTCCGTTATCACCGGCATAGGTATACTTCGGTTTTTCCTGTTTATGCCCGGTTTCGGTGGTGGGGGCTTTGCCTTCTTTCTTATGGGTTGTATTTACCTCAGGGGCATCGGCCTCGGTGCTGCGCACAATGTCCTTCGGAACGCTGCTTCGGGCAGCCACGCTCTTAAACACCACCGTTGCCTGGTAAGCCGCCGGGTCTTTCGTCGACATCGGCTGGTCGTGGCCGCTACCGTTTTCACTCGTGCCCAGGTTCACCTCCATGCCTCCGCCATTGTCAACTGGCGGGGGGATCTGTGTGTCGTGGTGCAGCAGGTAAAAAAACAGGAACAGCAACAGGTGCACTCCCACCGTCCAGGCGAGGGCTTTGCTATTGACCGGGGGCTGTTCGTGCTGTAACCGTAAGGCAACCATCTGATGAATAAAAGTAAGTAAAAATACAGAATGTAAAAGTTAAAATGAAAGAAAGTAATACTCCCGGCTCCTCCGTACACTGCGAGCGCGGAGTAATATGCTGCCGCTGCATATTGGGGCTCTGCATGGTGGCATGACTTGCGGCATACAGCTTGTGTCATGACCAGGTCTGCTGTCATCGCTGAACACCCTTCACCTGGTATAAGGAGTTCGTGATTGGGATCCATCGATTTGCCAGCGCCATGGCTGCTCAAACGAGATCACCGGCTCCGCCCCAAGGGCGTATTCATACCACACCAGGCCATCCAATAAAACCTGCTTCCTGTTTGAGTTTTCCCGGGTACAACAGGTGTGAGCGAAACTGTATGGTCGTACCAGGTATCCGGGTTTAATGTATGTGGCATGTCCAGGTCCGGGAGACTGCGATAATTCTTTGTATCAGATCTGCACAAAACAATATTTATGCTCTTATGATAATCCGGCAACATTGCATGAAGGCCCTGGCTGGCGATGGAATCATGTATGAATTTTGCAACTCTCTTCCTTAGTTGTATAACATTGCTGCTAACTGGATATCCGACCTTCGTGTTCTGGTACAAACCGTTCCTGGTGTTTGTTAAAAGGAGAAGGTTTTAAGTGACTTGCCTGGATATTTAAATGAACTTTTTAGAACAAAAAAGCAGATTATGAAAAAGATGGTATTAGTATCGGCGATGAATGGTTTTATGTGTTGCTTCGCAACGGCACAAACTATGCCGCCTGGAGCAGTCAATAGCCCCGTAAAGGTTTGCACCCCCTCTTCTGGCAAAAATAGTACTTCATGCTACCTGACCAGGTATGCCGAAAACTATCGGGTTTGCAGAAACAACAATGGTTATTTTATTTGCGGCGGCATAACCGGCACTGCAGGCAACGCTTATCCGTCGTTTACCGAGCCGGGCGTGAAGCCTTACGACATGCCGGCATACGACTTGAAGATAGCGCCCTCCAGCGAGGGTAGCCAGCAGACCCCGGCAGAAATGCGTGCACCTCAATCGCAATCATACCCCGGGAATACGAATACCGTAGTTGGTATTGGTAAATTGTATAACGGCAGGAGTTATGTAAGGGTTTGCAACCAGGCCGACAATGTGGCGGCCTCCAATCGCCTGCCTTATCAGGGTTGCCCGAGTCCGCAGGATGATGGACCGGATAAAAATAATGCCCGCAATATCAACGAAAGTAACCCGATAAACCAACCGCCGCTTACCGGCCGCCCTGTAAGCAGGTAAGCGAACTCAGCCTGTAGGCTTCAGGATACCTGGATTTGGCATGGCGGAGCGATCATCCGGACGGCGCAGCAGGCAAAAAATACAGTCTATTCTTCAAAATCCATGTTCGTGGGCTTAGTAAGTTTACTTCCTGTTACCGGAACGTCTGAACCCACGATCTCCAGTTTCATTCTGTCGAACCAAAGCTGGCCCGGACCGGTAAGTATGGCTCCATATACTATGTTGTCCGCACTGTCCGGCACATCCAGTACCAGCTCGCACCTGGTATACGCATTGGTACCTTTAAGCGACCGGTTGTACATATTGTCTCTGGATATCAAGGAGTGTTTTTCTGTGCCATCCGCCAGTTTTTGTTTCGGGCCGTTGATCCGAAGGTAGAGGCCAGCCCAGTTGTCTACGTTCTTGGTTTTAAGGTACCCTGTCAGCCGCACCCGCTTTCTTTTGTAATTGTCAGCATCTATCGATTGCCTCATCTCTCCGTCGCCCCTGGCTTCTTTGAATATAGACCTAATGGTGCCGGCGTTTTTACCGCTCTGCCCTGCACCGTAATCGATACCTATTTCATAATAGTTCCGGCCTGTGCCCCCGGCCGTCCAGCCCTTGGGCATGTCGTAGGATGTAAGCAGTCCCACGGTTAGAAGGGCCAACGTAAGCGTTATGATCCTGGCTTTCATGTTTACCGAAAATTGAGTTGTAAATATACAGAATAGGGAGAATATAGGTACTAATATTCTGGTGGCATAGGTACGCCAGGGCGGCGACTGCTGATAAGGCAACGCTGTTTTTTCAGCAGTGGGAGCGTAAAAGGACCTCGGCCGCAGCAATCCGGGACTCGTTGGGCTTTCTCACCAAGGCAATCTGCTTCTAAGGGACTGTCCGGATTATGATTGCCAGCCAGCCGCTTCCGGGGTTGCGACTTTAACGGGTATCATGGCATTGTTTTGACCCCCTGCGGCCACAGGCGTAGTCGGGCACGGAGTCGTTTCACCTGTCCTACTATTTGTTTCTGGCATGCATACCTGTATGAATTTCCGCAGTTCCTGCCTTCCCGTGTTCGGCCTCCGCGATCCGCAAGAACCACCAGCGGTCTGAATTTGTTTGAAGCTGCACGAGTCGGCCTGGAGCAGTCCATTTTGCACGCCCTGGCACGGTGGCTCATTCTTCCGCAATCAGCATGAGGTAGGAATTGTGTAATTCTTGCCTTGCATTGTGTAACACGGGCAGCTGCCCGGTTTCGATCTTTGCACGGTCAACAAACAAGGGCCATAACCAGCGACAATCAATTAAAACCGCTAAAAATAATCAGAAAAATGGAAAAAACAGGAGTTGTTCAGGAAACCAAATGGGGCATAGACGCTACCCATAGCGAAATCGGATTCAAAGTAAGACACATGATGATCTCGAATGTGAAAGGCACTTTCCGGAAATTTGATGCCAGCATCTATACTACCGCGAAGGACTTTACGACCGCATCGGTCGATTTATGGATCGATGCTGCATCGATCAGCACCGGCGATGAAAAAAGAGATGAACACCTGAAAGGTGAAGACTTTCTGGACGTGCAAAAGTATAAGCAAATCACCTTTTCGTCAAACACCATCGGCAAACCCGACCATGAAAGCAACCAGGAATTGTGGGGTGAGCTCACCATCAGGGATATAACCAAAAATATAAAACTGAATATCCGGTTTGGCGGAACTGCGACAGACCCATGGGGCAACGAAAAGGCTGGCTTTACGGTAACAGGCAAGATCAACAGAAGCGACTGGGGGCTGGTGTGGAACACAGCCATAGAGACCGGCGGACTGATGGTCGGAAACGAAATATCCATTACCTGCGAGATCGAACTCGTCAACCACGTGAAAAACACGGGAACGATGAAACTGGAAGCCTAGGCTTTACCCATAACCCGAATGCAGATGGCCGATATAGAAGACATGAGGAACCTGGAATTCCTGGCTGGCAACTCAAAGGAAGTTATTGAGAAGCAGGTAGACTCCTACCGCATGCAGCATTCTTATGCCGGTACCATCATTGGCGCTACCGCGCTTTTTATTCCCTTCTTTCTCGGGAGCTTTGATGGTACCGCCCGCATCATCCAGTTTATCTCCATAATCCCCATTGCATTCTTTATCTATGCTATCTTGTTGATGCTCAGCATTTTCAGGTCGCAGCCGCTTGACCAGGCTTTCAATGAGGTCAAGTACAGGCAGCTGCTCGATAAAACCTACAAGGAGATCCTGCTATTCGAAATCGAGGCTAACACGCGTGCTTATGTGATGAATAAGGTGATAACAGGGAAGGGCAATAAGAAATACAGCATAGGAGTTGGCCTTACGATCATCGCCCTGCTTTTTTCCATCGTGCTGATCCTCGTCAATAAGTTCATAAAAATAGAAAAGGAACCGGCCAAGGTCCAGGTAGTGAATGTTACCGGTCCCGTTAGCAGGGGTGCTAAATAACGGCTGCACCGGCAGGACTGACCGAAAGGACCGCGCCGGTCGGATGTCGGCTGCCGTAACTCCGTGCGGGGCGTGCCTGGTACTTCCAGGCAGTTTCGCTGCCGTCCGTCCCGCGCTGATGGCCGGGGCTCCGTTCCGCGGGGTTATTCTTCAGCTATCTATGGCTGATCCAGGGCGTTTATGTTTCCACCGCCTGTGCGACCAGAGCCACGTCTCCGGCTGGTCTATGATGTCCTTCTCGAGCCGCCTGATAAACATTTCTGAAAGTTCGCCCTCACCGGTCTCTGACGGGTTCTCGG
>Ga0364860_10386_pt3 | contig 26738 bp, 19 predicted proteins | sample ExccelAu500001D4_FD_206916 | JGI IMG/M metagenome (GOLD analysis project Ga0364860, IMG submission 206916) | Enriched cells from Trout Bog Lake Hypolimnion, Wisconsin, USA - BchlTB.Aug20.5000.01 .D4 | ecosystem: Environmental > Aquatic > Freshwater > Lake > Hypolimnion/Profundal zone | place: USA...
GCGGAGGAGCCCGCGCGCGGCGATTTCCTGGAGGACATGTGCTCGGAGGAGCGGGAATCCAGTGGGGAAGGTGGCCAATGCCAAGGAGCCAGTGAGAAGCAGGAGCAGGGCGATTCCGGCGGTGGAGGCCCACCCGGAACGGCGCTGGATGGATTCCTTGGGAAAGTGGTAGTGGTGGTTCCAGCGGGATTCAATGGGTAGCCGCGCGGCCATCCACAGGTACCAGGTGATGAGGGGCGCAAGGAAGAAGATCGACCGCCAGGTGTGGAGCAGGTGAAAGGAAAGATCAGACATACAGCCTTAACCTCCAAATCTCAACTGGGTTTGTTCGAGTTGGACACTCGATGGAATTGCATAGGGGAAGAAGTGAGAGGCAGATGTAACAGGAAAAAACCTCGGATTGAGGGGCCCGTTGCAGGAAAACAACTCGGCGCTTATGGCCGATCCGATGAGGTGCAAAAAATGTACCACTGTGTCAAGTGACACGCAAGCCAAAGATGAATTGATGCCTGCAAAGGAGTTCTCTGTTGAACCTGCGACGGGCGGGGCAGGCATTGTGAGGGACCGGTTTGAATGGCCAATCTGCTAAAGTGGGGGTTGGTCCCTGTGCTCAAAATCCCTACAGAAACATAGGGAAATGGCAGTTTAAAGACCCCAAGAAAAGACCCATGCCACACGAATTAGCCAAAGCGTACGACCCCACCGTCATTGAAGATCACTGGGCTGAATATTGGGTCCGGGAATATCTGTTTTCGCAGCCGACCCCCGTTGAAGGTGACGGAGTGGGCGAGCCTTACACGATCCTGCTGCCTCCGCCCAACGTTACGGGCCGTCTGCACATGGGCCACATGCTCAACCAGACGGAGATGGATATTTTGACGCGCTGGCGGCGGATGAGCGGGCGGCGGGCGCTGTGGCTGCCGGGTACGGACCACGCCGGAATTGCCACGCAGATGATGGTGGAGCGGCAACTGGCAGAAGAAGGCAAGACGCGGCAGGAGATGGGCCGCGAGAAGTTTACAGAGCGCGTGTGGGAGTGGAAGCGCCACTATGGCGGCGCGATTCTGGACCAGATGAAGCGGCTCGGCGCGTCGGTGGATTGGAAGCGCGAGTACTTCACGATGGACGACCACCTGTCGGTTGCGGTGCGTGAGGCCTTTGTAAAGCTGCATGAGCAAGGGCTGATTTATCGCGGTGCGTACATTGTGAATTGGTGCCCTCGTTGCCAGACGGCGATCAGCGATCTGGAAGTGGTGTACGACGAGCATAAGGGCCACTTGTGGGAGATCAAGTATCCCGTGATTGGCGACGATGGCAAGGACACGGGCGAGTTTTTGACGGTTGCTACGACGCGGCCTGAGACGATGCTGGGCGATACGGCGGTGGCGATTCATCCGGCGGACGAGCGCTACCTGCACCTGCACGGAAAGAAGCTGCGGTTGCCACTGGTGGGCCGTGAGATTCCGGTGGTTCTGGATGAGTGGGTGAGTCTGGAGTTTGGCACCGGCGCGGTGAAGGTGACACCGGCGCACGATCCCAATGACTTTGCGATGGGCGAGCGGCATCATCTTCCTTCGATCAACATCATGGATGATCGCGGGCACATCAACGATGCGGGCGGCGCGTATGCGGGGCTGGATCGGTATGCGGCGCGCAAGAAGATTGTGGCCGATCTTGAAGAGCAAGGGCTGCTGGCCGCGGTAAAGGATTACACCAACAACGTGGGCCACTGCGACCGTTGCAAGACGGTTGTGGAGCCACGGCTTTCAACGCAGTGGTTCATCAAGATTCAGCCGCTGGCGGATAAGGCGATAGCTGCGGTGAAGCCGGATGCGAACGGGAAGAAGGCTATCCACTTTACGCCGGAGCAGTATGAGAAGACGTACCTGAACTGGATGGAGAACATTCACGACTGGTGCATCAGTCGGCAGCTTTGGTGGGGACACCGGATTCCGGCGTGGCACTGCGCGGACTGCCACAAGATCACAGTGGCGCGCGTTGATCCGACGGCTTGCGTGTACTGCGGGTCAGAGAAGATCAAGCAAGAGACCGACGTACTGGATACGTGGTTTTCGTCGGGGCTGTTGCCGGTGTCGGTGTTTGGCTGGCCGAACATTACGGCGGAAAACCGCGGAGACTTTGACGCGTTTTATCCGACGAGTTTGCTGGTTACGGGTTTCGATATTCTTTTCTTCTGGGTGGCCCGCATGATCATGCTGGGCTGCTGGTTTGCTGGCGATGTGCCGATGCCCGATGGGAGCGCGCGTTCGCTTGCGGATTCAGTTCCGTTTCGCGAGGTTTACATTCACGCGCTGGTGCGTGATGCGAATCGCGAGAAGATGTCGAAGACCAAAGGCAACGTGATTGATCCCATCGAGATTGTGAAGCAGTATGGGACCGATGCGGTGCGGTTCACGCTGGCCTCGATGGCTTCGCCGGGAACGGATATTGCGTTCAACGTGGCGCGGACGGAAGGCTATCGCGCGTTTGCCAACAAGATTTGGAATGCGGCTCGGTTCCTGTTTATGAATGTGGACCGGGCGGCGGAGATTGGGATTGCGGTTGATCTTGCTACGCTGGGCGCAATGCCGACGGTGAGCGCGGATGCGCCGCTGGAAGCGCGATGGATTGTGGCCGAGTTGCATGAGACTGCGGCGAAGGTGAACCAGTCGCTTGAGGCGTATCGCTACGACGACGCGGCAAATACGATCTATCAATTTTTCTGGGGCAGCTTTTGCGATTGGTATCTGGAGATTGTGAAACTGCGGCTGGACTTTACACAAGAGCAGCAAGTCAGCGGGTCAGCGAGTCAGCAAGTCAGCGAGCCTGTTGGCACACGGGCTGCCTTGACTACGTTGCTTGGCGTGTTTGAGGCGTCGCTACGGTTGCTGTCGCCGTTTATGCCGTTTATTACGGAAGAGATTTGGCATGCGGTGTATGACGGCAAGGCTCCGGCGAAGTCGATTGCGCTGACGCGGTATCCGCAGGGGAGTTTTACATCGGCTGAAGCAATGGCGGAGATGTCGCTGGTCAAGGACTTGATCGGCGAGGTTCGCGCGTTGCGCAAAGAGATTGGCGCGGAGGAGAAGGCAGTCACGCCGATCGAAGTTCGCATTAGCGAACAGTTGAAGCCGTTGATCGAAAAGAACTCTGGAGTCGTGGAGCGTCTGGCGCGTGTTGCGGAGATTCGATATGTGGCCGAGTTCTCTGAGGGGCTGGCGAAACATTCAACTACTTCCTTTGATGTGGCCGTGATCTACGAGCGCACGATCGACGTTCCTGCTGAGCGGGCGCGGCTGACCAAGGACATTGAGAAGTACGAGAAGGGCCTTGCGGCGGCAGAGCGCCAGCTAGGCAACGAAGGATTTTTGGCCAAGGCTCCTGCAAATGTTGTTGAGGGGTTGAAGAAGCAACAAGCGGAGACAAAGTTGCTGTTAGATAAGGCGCAGACCGCGTTGAAGGAACTGCCGCAGTAGTGAACTAACAAACTAAGGACGGAGAACTGATCACTCACCACTGATCACTGGCCACTGTTATGGATTGGAAGAGCAGCCGCATTGATACATTGCTGGAGCAGGCGCTGGTGGAAGACCAGGCGGCCAGCGACGCGACCACGAACCTGACGATCGATCCAAACCTGCGCGCCTCGGCTGAGATACTTGCGCGTGAGGAACTTGTGGTGGCGGGCCTTGGAGCGGTGCCACATTTTCTTGAAATCTTTGCGCGGCTTGATCCGAGGCCTCCGGCGCAGACGCGGTTTGAAGTGATCAGCCATCCGGAGATGTTTGACGGCGTACGTGCGCACAAGGGGCAGGTGCTGGCCGTGATTCGTCACAACGCGCGGGTGCTGCTGAGTTGCGAACGCGTGATACTGAACCTGATGCAACATATGAGCGGAATCGCTACACTGACGCGCAGTTTTGTGGACGCGATCCATGGAACGCACGCGCGTGTGCTGGATACGCGGAAGACGGTTCCCGGCATGAGGACTTTGGAAAAATATGCGGTGCTTTGCGGAGGCGGAACGAATCATCGCATCGATCTGGCGTCAGGAATCCTGATCAAGAACAACCATATTTCTCTGGGCGGCGGACTTCCGAAGGCGCTTGAAAACGCGTTGGCGCATCGGCTGCCGGGGCAGCGCGTGCAGGTGGAAGTGCGTACGCCAGCTGAACTGGAAGAGGCACTGAAGGGCGGCGCGGAGGCACTGCTGCTGGACAACATGACGCCTGCAGAAGTTGCGCGGTCCATCGAACGGATCAAGAAGGAAGATCGGTGGATTCCGACTGAGGCTTCCGGGGGCATCGTGCTTGGAAATATCCGAAGCTATGCGGAGACCGGCGTGGACTTTATCAGCGTTGGCGCGCTGACACACTCTGCCAGGGCCGCTGATATTTCCATGCGCATTACAGCGGAGCCGAGCTAAGCGATGTACGATCTTGCCTCTCTTGATTGTGAGTTGGCGGGAACCATCTTTGCGGGCAAGCTGCATTTTTCAAGTACTACCGGATCCACAAACTCGGACGCCATGGCAGCGGCGCGTGAAGGAGCTGCGCACGGAGCTGTTTTCTTTGCTGATGAGCAGACGGCTGGGCGGGGGCGCGGGAATCATGAATGGCGCTCAACGGCGGGCGAAGGTCTATATGTGAGCGTCCTGCTGCGACCGCAGCTTTTGCCTGAGCGTTTTGCGCTGCTTCCGCTGGTTGCGGGACTGGCAGCGGCCGATGCGGTTCGCGGTGTCGCGGGGCTTGCGGTGGATCTGCGTTGGCCTAACGATTTGATGATTGGTGCGCGCAAGGTGGGAGGCATCCTTGTTGAAGCGGGCTCGACAGCGGGCGGGCCATCTACTGCTTCATTTGCGGTTGTGGGGATCGGGATCAACGTGCATCAGCGCAGCTTTGAGCCGGGCCTGAACACGCTGGCCACTTCGCTGGACCTGGAGGCGGCGCTGACGGTCTCTCGCCAGGCATTACTTGCTGCCCTGCTAAAATCGCTTGAGCGTGAAGCGCTTGCGCTGGCTGATTTGACACGCGCACAATTGATTCCTGCACGTGTAGAACGAGGCTCAACATGGGCACGCGGACGAAGAGTGCATGTGCATGGGCCGCAGGCATGTGCGGGAATTACAGCAGGCCTGGACGAGAATGGATTTCTGCAAGTGGACACTGCACAAGGAAGAGTGACTGTGCGGACTGGTGGCATACGTGCCACAGAGATGGAGTGAAGCCATGCTGCTCGCTCTCGATGTAGGAAATACAAACACGAAGCTGGGGCTCTATCGTCTGACAGGACAGGAGGCATCGCTGGCCGCGCATTGGCGGCTGACGACTCACCGCGCACAGACTGTGGACGAATACGGCGCGCTGTTTTTGAATCTGTTTCAGATGAAGGGGATTGACCCGGGCAGCGTGAAGCACATCATTATTTCGTCTGTAGTGCCGCCGATTGAGTCAACACTGCGCGAAGTGTGCGTTACTTACTTTCACATTGAGCCACTGTTTGTGGAGCCGGGCGTGATCGTGGGTATGCCTTTGCTGGTAGACCATCCGACGGAGTTGGGCGCGGATCGCCTGGCCTACTGCGTGGGCGCGTATGAGCGATACGGTGGCCCGTGCATTGTGGTGGATTTTGGCACGGCGACGAAGTTTGAAGTGATCTCAGCGCGCGGAGAATACATGGGTGGAACCATTGCTCCGGGGTTGAGCCTGAGCGCGGAGGCGCTGTTCTCGCGCGCGGCGCGATTGAGCCGCGTAGAGATTAAACGGCCGGCAAAGGTGATTGGCACCAACACAATTGCGCATGTGCAGAGCGGCGTTTACTACGGCTATATTGGGCTGGTGGATGGGATGCTGGAGCGCATCTTTGCCGAACTCGGATCGAAGCCTCAGGTGATTGCCAGCGGAATTATGGCGCGCCTGATTGCAGGTGACTCGCGGTATATCGACAAGATTGACGACATGATTACGCTCGATGGGTTGCGGATCTTGTTTGAACGCAACCGTGATGCGGCTCCGCGCAGCCGGCCGAGTTGAGGCACTGGCTTGGTTAACTATTTCAATTACTTTACTGAAATTGAAGAGCGCTTTATGCAACGGCGTGGTGCGCTGTTGCTGCTCTCCACATTGGACTGGGCGCTGATTGAGACATGGCGCGAGGCGGGGATTCCGCTGGATGCGGTGCTGCGCGGCATGGATGCGGCCTTTGATAAGTATGAGTCGCGGCAAAAGCGGGGGCACATGCGGCGGATCAACGGGCTGGCGTGGTGCGCGCAAGCGGTGATGGATGCGGCAGAAGAACTGAAAGAGGCGGCTACTGGTTCCCACACAGCCAATACCGAGGCAGCGGATTCCGGGTTTGAGCATGAGCGGGTAGCGGCGCACCTTGAAGCAGCAGCTACAGCGCTGGACGCGGCAACAGTTGCGACGGAAGCTTGCGTTGCAACTGCGAATCGTCTGCGTGAGTTGGCGGCGGAGGTGCGCAATACGGTTGGCGACAACAAGGCCACTGCTGATCTGGAATCGTTAGAGCGGTCTTTGACCGTGCTGGAAGAGAAGTTGTTTGCAGCGCTCACCGCGGCTGCGCCTGAGGAGTTGCTGGTGGGCCTGAAGGAACATGCGGCGCGGGAACTTGCGCCGTATCGAAGCCGCATGGGTGTGGTGCAACTGCGGCAGGTGGAACACCAATTTGCGCAGAAGCAGTTACTGGTCCACTACAACCTGCCGCGTCTCAGCCTTTTCTATATGAGTCAACAATGAAGAAGCGATCCAATTCAGCGCGGCCAGTTCGTGTGCAGCAGCCAAGGCCTGTGCAGCCATTGCAATTGGTGCAGATTGAAAAGCCCGTCTATGGCGGTGCGTTTCTGGCACGGCCGGAAGGCAAGACTGTTTTTGTTCCTCTCACACTGCCCGGCGAAGAGGCGCGCGTTCGCATTGTGGAAGACAAGAGCGAATTTGCGACGGCAGAGGTTGAGGAGATTGTTACGCCGTCTCCGATGCGCGTTGCGGCGAAGTGCCAACACTTTGGTGCGTGCGGCGGATGCAACTATCAGCACGCGCCATATGAGGCGCAAGTTGATTTCAAGAAGTCGATTCTGCAAGAGACACTGGATCGCGGCGGAGTGCGGGTTGCGGTAGAGATGGATGTGCTGGCGGCGGAGCCATGGGGCTATCGGAATCGTATTCGGCTGGCGTTTGATGCCGAGGGCAACCCCGGCTATAGGGGACGGCGTTCTCACGCAGTCATTCCGATTGCTGAATGTCCCATTGCTGCACCGTTGCTGGTGGAAGCGGCATGGAAGTTTTCGCAACGGATGCGGCAGATGGTTCCGAAGCTGAACCCGTCTGAGATTTCACTTTTCTGCAATGCGGATGAGAGTGAGTTGCTGATCACGGTTTCAACGGAAGCTGGGATAGGCAAGCGTTTTCGAGAGTTTGCGAGTGCACTGGGTGAGCAGATTCCTGCGCTGAAGGGCGTTGAAGTTACGGGCGAGAGTCGAACCGCACTGGCTGCGCCGAGAGTGGCACTGTGCGGTGAGGAATCGCTTACGTATCGTGCGGCGGGGTTTGATTATCGCGTGGATCATGGGGCGTTTTTTCAGGTGAATCGCTGGCTGGTGGATGCGCTTGTGGAGCGGGTGACTGAGGGACACCAGGGCGCGCTGGCCTGGGATTTGTTTGCTGGCGTGGGATTGTTTTCGCGGCGGCTTGCTTCCACATTTGATCGAGTTCTGGCTGTGGAGGCCTCACCGGTGGCGAGGGCTGCTCTGGTGAAGAATCTTGCGGGAGTGAATGGTTCGCCTGCGACGACTGCGACGCTGGAGTTTCTGCAGCGGCCACGCAAGGGGGACCGACCCGACCTGATTGTGGTTGATCCGCCGCGGAATGGTTTGGGAGCGGAGACGACGACACTGTTGGCTGAAGTGGGAGCGCCAGCGCTGACGTATGTTTCGTGCGATCCGGCAACGTTGACACGCGATCTGCGCGCGCTGATCGGTAGCGGGTATGAGATTGAGAGCCTGACGCTGGCGGACTTGTTTCCGCAGACCTTCCATTTGGAGACAGTGGTGCGATTGCGCCGGTCCTGATAGGCTTGGTCACCATAGTTCCTTTCTAACTTGCAGGCGCGATGCAATCGGATACCCCCATCTCCGTGCGTTCGGCGGCCGGCCTCGGGGCCGTGCCGCTCTTCCATGCTGCATGGCTGTTTGCGCTGGGTATTGTGATGGCGAGCCGCATTTGGTTGCGGCCTACCTTAACTCTGGTTGCGATGGCGCTGGTGGCGGTGCTGTGCATGATCTCGGCTCGGTGTGGCGGGCGCGAGCAAGGAGTGCGATGGATACCGTTTGCTGTTTTGTGGATACTGCTGGGCGCATGGTGCGCTGAGGTTGAGCCGCATCCCGCGCCCGTTCCTGCTTTGTCTTCGCTCACGGATGGCCTGGTACGCGTTGTTGAAGGAACGGTTACCGATGCGGGGCCGGTACGGAGGCAGCTGGAAGAAGACCTGGACGAGCCGAGCACGGTTGCGCCGATGCAGAGTATCGATGTGCGCGTTGCCAGCCTTGAGCGCGTGAATGATCTGGAAGATGTGCAGGTGCCGGTGGATGGAGGGGTCCGGCTGACTGTGCGGTGGCCGCTGGGAGCTGATGCGGGGAAGCAGGCGTTTCAATGCGGGGATCGGATTCGTGCCAGCGTGCGGCTGATTCCGCCGGAGGAGTACCACGATGGGGGCGTGTGGAGCCGGGCGGACTACTTGCTTGATGCAGGGATATCGGCAACGGCGACGGTGGCTGTGGAACGGGTGGAGAGGCTCGGGCCTTCGCAGGAGAGCTTGCTTTGGTGCCGCCTGAGCGGATGGCAGCATGCTACTACTGCGCGCCTGTTGACTCTGCCTGCCGCGATGCACGGATTTCCGGCGGCGCTGCGATTATCTATGAACGATGCCATTATGCTGGCAGCGATGGTGGCAGGAGATCGTACCTACCTGAGCAGTGATCTGCGCGTGGGTTTTGAACGCACTGGGTCGTTTCACATGCTTGTGGTGTCAGGGTTTCATTTGGCGATTGTGGCGGGTTGCCTGTTCTGGCTTGCAAGGCGATTGCGGATTCCACGTGTGCCTGCGACTTTCGTTACCCTGGGCGCTTCGTTGGCGTATGCGTTGTTCACGGGCTTTGCAACGCCGGTGCAGCGGTCGCTGTGGATGGTGACGATCTACATGATTGGGCGGCTGCTCTACCGCGAGCGCAACACGATGAACACGATTGGGTTTGCATCGCTCTGCCTGCTGGTGGTGAGTCCGCGCAGCCTGTTTGATTCGAGCCTGCAGATGACGTTGCTGGCCGTGGTGGCACTGGCTGGAGTGGCGGCGCCGCTGCTGCAGGGGACAATTCATCCTTACATATCCGCGATTCAAAACTTGCGGCTGACAGCGATCGACATCAAGCTGGAGCCGAGGTTGGCGCAGGTTCGCGTGCTGATGCGGATGATTGCCGCGAAGATGGAGCGCGCTTTCAATGGCTACGTTGCATGGAAGGTGTTTCCGTGGGCGGTGCGGTTTGGGATTCGAATCGTGGAATTGCTGGTGGTGGCCTTCGTTGTGGAACTATCCATGACGCTGCCGATGGCAATTTACTTTCACCGCATCACGGTGTTTGCACTGCCTGTAAATTTATTTATTTTGCCGCTGCTGATTGTTCTTATACCGGCAGCGCTGGCGACGTTGCTGGCGCTTGTTACGTGGCCTGCGGCGGCTGTGGTGCCGGCGATGGCTGCGGCTCTGCCGCTACATTTTGGTGTTGGGCTGGTGCGGCACTTCGGTTCGCTTGCGTATGGGGACTTCCGGGTTCCGATGCCGTCGCTGTGGCAGTCGGCTGCGTTCTGCGTTTTGCTGGGCTTGTCGATTGGACTTGCGCTGTGGGCGGTTGCGCCGAGTGAGAAGTGGATGGGCCGCACAGGGCGCAGACTTGCGTGCGTGTGCCTGTTGTTGGCGGGAGTGGCCGCTGTGTTTCCGCGCTCCGTTGAACGGCCTCGCGGGGATTTGCTGGTGCAGGCGATTGATGTGGGGCAGGGCGACTCGCTGCTGCTGATTACGCCGGATGGCAAGACTCTGCTGGTGGATGCGGGTGGGTTTGGCGGCGGGCCGCGACAGGCTACGCAGGACTTCGACATTGGAGAGGAGGTTGTGTCGGCGGCGCTGTGGTCGCGGGGGATTCGACATCTGGACGCGGTGGCGTTGAGCCACGCGCACTCTGACCACATGGGCGGCATGCCTGCGGTGCTAAGGAACTTTCATCCGGATGAGTTGTGGGTGGGGAATAATCCTGACACGGCGGATTACGATGCGCTGCTGAGTGAGTCGGCGGCGTTGCATGTGAAGGTGCGGAGCTTTCATGCGGGGGAGGCGTTTGCATTCGGCAGCACACAGGTAAATGTGCTGGCTCCGTTTGCGGATTATCGGCCTGCGCTTGAGGCGGGCAACAACGATTCCATGGTGCTGCGGGTGGCGTATGGGGCAACGTCTGTGCTGCTGGAAGGGGATGCCGAGGCTCCGATTGAAAAGGAGATGCTAAATGAGGGGAACTTGAAGAGCACGTTGTTGAAGGTGGGGCATCATGGAAGCGTTACGTCTTCGCAGCCGGAGTTTGTGGCGGCAGTGGCTCCGCAGTGGGCGGTGATTTCAAGCGGGCTGCGCAATCGCTACGGGCATCCGCGGTTTGAAGTTCTGGCGGAGTTGCAGTCGGCTGGAGTGAGGACGTATCGGACGGATGTGAATGGGGCTTCGTGCTTTGTGCTGGATGGGAAAAGTGTGACGACGGATTTGGGGTGCGGGTGGCGGGACGCGAAGTGAGCGCTAACGCGCTGCCGCATGTATCGCCAGCAGGTTCTCGAGCAACGGCTTGAGGAGATCGAGGCGGAGCGCGTTGGCGCCGTCGGATTTGGCGTTCGCGGGGTCGTCGTGGACTTCAAGAAAGAGGCCGTCGATGCCTGCGGCTACGGCGGCGCGGGCGAGGAGCGGGATGAACTCGGGCTGGCCACCGCTGACTCCATTTGCCGCCGATGGCTGCTGCACAGAGTGGGTGCCGTCAAAGACTACGGGGGCGATTTTGCGCATGATGGCGAGGGAGCGGAAATCGACCACAAGGTTGTTGTAGCCGAAGCTGGAGCCGCGCTCGGTGAGGGAGATGCGGTCGTTGCCTGTGGACTTAACTTTCTCTACTGTGTGCGTCATGTCAGAAGGGGCGACGAACTGGCCCTTCTTGATGTTCACGGCGCGGCCGGTTTTGCCAGCGGCTACGAGCAGGTCCGTCTGGCGGCAGAGGAAGGCTGGAATCTGGAGCACGTCTACGGCCTCCGCGACGGGCTCGCAGTCTGCGGCTTCATGCACGTCGGTGAGGACGGGCAGGCCGGTGTCTCGGGCGATCTTGCCGAGGATGCGGACACCCTCTCTAAGGCCCGGGCCGCGATAGCTCTTGACGCTGGTGCGGTTGGCTTTGTCGTAGCTGGCCTTGAAGATGTAAGGGATGCCGAGATCGGCAGTGATGCGCTGAATGGCGTCTGCCATTTTGGAGGCGTGGGCCTCGCTTTCAATGACGCAGGGTCCGGCGATAAGAAACAGCCGCCCTTCGCCTACCTGGACCGGTCCGATTTCAAACGAGTTGCTCACGAAGGTGATTGTAATTTAGGGCGGCTGTGCGATGGGAGAGATGGGTTGCACTCCCACTTATGCTGCAGGGTGCTGGTCTCCCCGGTCCCCAAATGCTAGGGACCGGGGGCACCCAATTCGTGGTTTGGTTGACAGGCTAGCCGGAGTGGTTCCGGGACCATTCCCATAGGGCGCGGTCCAGCGTGCGCAGCGGGGTAGGCGCGGGCAGATGGCCCTGCGGCTGCACGATGTTGCTCTCCGCGAGTCGGTTGCAGAAGGCGAGGTATTCCTCGTAGAACTGCACATCGTGGCGGGCGTGGCCCAGGGCTTCCAAAGCGCGGAAGTCGAGGACTGTGTAGCGCTCAGGGAAGATGGCAGCGAGGATCGCAGAGGCTACGGGGAGGTCTACGCCGTGCAGCTCCAGCAGGGCGCGGACGGCCAGGTCGGTTGAGTTGTCAGGGTTTGCAGCGATAGCAAGAGCGCGCTTGATCTTCTCATTGCTGTTGCCGATTAGATAATGAACGACGCGCTCTGACTTCCAGCGCACGATTGCTTCCAGGTTAGCCAGCGTGTGGTCGCCGTTGCGAATGGATTCTCCTGCTTCAAACGCTGCTTTTTCAAGTTCATGTTCCTTTTCGCCGGCCTTTTGCCAGTACTCGTCGGCCAACTGCTGCAGGTCTTGCTCAGAAGGCTGCAGCTGAAAATATGCCACCATTTTTCTTCCATCCTTTTCGAATAACCGTCCCCAGTTTCAGTAGTGGGAATCCACCGTAAGTGAGTGGCGTTTCAATGCCATCAAGGCCACTTCCAAATGGTTAGACGCACGACTTGAGCTGAAGAACAGCTTTAAACCTCCCACACAATAGGCCCGTCGAGAAAACTTTGTCAATGACGCAATAGACACTTGTTGGCACTTCGGTTTCCCCGGCCCCGGAAAGGTGCTTTGAAATGCCCATAAATAGCAGCAAAATAAAGACTTATTTCAATATTTGATTCTTGCTAAAACGGCACACAAAAGGTTAAAATAGCAATACAGCTTGCGGATTCCGGCCCTGCTTTCACCGGCCTCTTTTGCCGCCCTCCAGTGAGCCCAAGAAAACCCTATGGCAGACGATAAGAATCCCCAGCTTCCTCTTGATGGCGGCACCCCGCCGAGCGGCACAAACTATCTCCCCATGAACATTGAAGAGGAGATGCGGCGCTCGTACCTGGCCTACTCCATGTCCGTGATCATTGGGCGCGCGTTGCCGGATGCACGCGACGGGCTGAAGCCCGTGCATCGGCGCATCCTGACGGCAATGGACCGCGAAGGCCTGCAGCACAACAAGCGCTACTCCAAGTGCGCCGGTGTGGTGGGCGAGTGTTTGAAGAAGTACCACCCGCACGGCGACTCGAGCGTGTACGACGCGTTGGTGCGCATGGCGCAGCCGTGGTCGTTGCGCTATCCGCTGGTGGACGGGCAGGGAAACTTTGGTTCGGTGGATGGCGATCCGCCGGCGGCGTATCGATACACCGAGTGCCGCATGGAGCGGATTGCGGAAGAGATGATGGCCGATATCGACATGGAAACCGTCGATATGACGCCGAACTTTGACGAGACGACCACTGAGCCTACGGTTCTGCCGACGCGTATTCCGACGCTGATTGTGAACGGGTCGAATGGAATTGCTGTGGGTATGGCCACCAACATTCCGCCGCACAATTTGACGGAAGTAATCAACGCCACCATTGCGCTGGTGAAGAATCCGGCGGGCGGGTTGATAGAAGTGTTGAAGCACGTGCAGGGGCCGGACTTTCCGACAGGTGGATTCCTCTACGGCAAGAGCGGAATTCCAGCGGCTTATAAGCATGGGCGCGGACGCTTCCTGATGCGGGCAAAGACGGCGCTTGAGGCTCTGACCAAGGAGCGGCAGGCGATTATCGTCACCGAGATTCCGTACCAGGTGAACAAGTCCAAGCTGATCGAGCGCATTGCCGAGCTGGTGAACGAAAAGATCGTGGACGACATTGGCGATGTGCGGGACGAGAGCGATCGCGATGGCATGCGCATTGTGATTGAACTCAAGCGCGGCGCGCAGCCGGAGATTGTGCTGAACCAGCTCTACAAGCACACGCAGATGCAGGAGAGCTTCTCCATGATCTTCCTTGCGGTGCTGAACGGGCAGCCGCGGGAACTGGGTCTGGATCAGGCGATTCAGGCGTTCATTGACCATCGCGTGGACGTGGTGCAGCGGCGCACGGTTTACCTGCTGCGCAAGGCGCGCGAGCGGGAACACATTTTAGAAGGCCTCAAGATTGCGCTCGACAACCTGGACACGGTGATCAAGATCATTCGTGCTTCGGGATCGAGGGCAGAGGCGCGTGAGAATTTGTATGCGTGGGGCAAGGGTACCGAGATTGTGATCAACCTTGACCGCCAGCGCCTTGGGAACGAAGAGAAGGGGCTTACGCTTCGGCAGGTCGATGCCATTCTCGAACTGCAACTGTATCGCCTGACGCAGCTTTCGGTAGACGAACTGCTCAGCGAGTTGAAACAGATTCGCGAGCGCATTGCCGAATACATCTCGATTCTGGAGAGCGAGACCAAGCTTCGTGGCGTGATTGTGAAGGAGCTGGAAGAGGTTCGCGACAAGTACGGCGACAAGCGCCGTACGCAGATTATTGACGAGAGCGCGGAACTGCAGCTTGAAGATCTGATTGCCGACGAACAGGTTGCCGTGACGGTGAGCCACCAGGGCTACCTGAAGCGGACTCCGATCAGTATCTATCGCCAGCAGCGGCGCGGCGGCACGGGACGCACGGGCATGAAGACGCGCGAGGAAGATTTTGTCTCGCAGCTGATTGTGAACTCGACGCATGCGTACCTGCTCTGCTTCACCAACACGGGCCGAGTGTACTGGCTCAAGGTGTATGAGATTCCGGATGTGAGTGCGGCGGGCAAGGGCAAGTCGATGCAGAGCCTGCTGGATCTGCAACCGGGCGAAAATGTTCGCACCATTTTGCCGGTTCGCGATCTGGAAGAAGAGGGCAAGTACATCTTCTTCGCCACGCAAAAGGGAACGGTAAAGAAGACACCGCTCAAGGACTTCTCAAACGTGATGGCGCGGGGCATTATCGCTATCGGCATCGACAAGGACGACGAGTTGGTGGAGGCGCGCATCACGGATGGATCGCAGGTGGTCTTCCTGGCTACGCATCTGGGCATGGCGATTCGCTTTGAAGAGAGCGACGTGCGCTCGATGGGCCGCCCGGCTTACGGCGTGCGCGGCATTGCGCTGGCCAAGAATGATTACGTGGTGGGAACTGCGATCACGCCCAAGGAGCACGAGCCGGGCGCGTATCGGATTCTCTCGGTCAGCGAAAACGGGTTCGGCAAGCGGACGGATGTGGAAGAGTACCGGATGCAGACGCGCGGCGGCAAGGGCGTCAAGAATATGGCTGTCACGGATCGCATTGGCCGCGTGAATACGATTCAGCTTGTGGACGAGACCAGCGAGTTGATGGTCATCAGCCAGTTTGGCAAGATCATCCGCGTGGATACCAAGACGATTCGCAATGCCGGCAGGGCTACGCAGGGCGTGCGGCTGCTGAATCTGGAGCCGGACGACAAGGTTGCGGCGGCGGTCATTATTCCGCCGGAAGAGCTGAAGGATGATGAGCAGGGGACGTTGCTGCAGTAGGGGCAGTGTTTAGTGAGTAGTGGTTAGTGGTCAGTTGGTTGAGGTTAGCGGTGGCGTTTGGTTTCCCAGGTCTCTATTCTGCACTGGGAATTCACACCGTCCAATCCTCGAGAGTCAGGCCTTTGACTCTTGCGAATTCGCGGGTGTTGGCGGTAACGAGAATCATGTTTCTTGCGAGGGCCTGCCCGGCGATCAGCGTGTCGTACTCGCCGATCCGTTTGCCGAGGCGCTCCAGATTGGCGCGAATCTCGGCGGCGGCTTGTGCGTCTTTCACGGAATAATCGAGCACCGCTATGTCGCGGCTGAGAAATGCGTCAAGCGCGCTAACGTTCCGGGCAAACTGTTGGCTCTTGGCCACGCCGTACCAGAGTTCATGCACAACAATGCAGGATGTAAAAAACGAGGCTCTATCTCGTGCGGCTTGCATGAATCGCGAACGGACTTTGCTGGACGACAAGTTGATCAGAGCAATGCAGCTGTTTGTATCCAGCAGGTAGTTCACTTGAAGTACTCACGGATGGGCGTAAGGTTCTGCTTTCGCCCTTCCGGAAAGATGGGGTCGCCTTTGATCGCATCGATCCTGGCAAACCACTCTTCGAGGGACTCTTCTTTCGCATCTGGAACCGGCTCCAGCAAAACGCCAGTTCCCATGCGCGAGACACGCACGCGGTCGCCTTCGAAACGGAACTCCTTGGGCAGGCGCACGGCCTGGCTGCGGCCATTCCAGAACAGCTTGGCATCCTTATGCTTGGTGTCGATTCCCGCCTTAGCCGTCATGAAGCACCTCGTGGTATATGGCAAAAGTATATACCATTTCTAAATTCCACGGCCTTCCAGGACGGTGCTCAAGATTGTGATGCCGGGCACAGCCACTCATACAGGCAAAGAGAATAATCCGCTGCGTTAAGGTTGTGGGCTAGTCCGCGGGCGGACTTATCCTCTCTGTTTGGAGCGGTCCCATGAAGCGTATCTCTGGGTTTGCCTTTCTCCTTTGCGCCTTCCTGCTGCTGAGTTTGTGTACAAAACCCTGCTCTGCTCAGAGTCCCTACTATTGTGTGTATGAGCACACCAACGCGCACAGTCCCTTTGATGAAGTGGCGAGTCGCAATGACTTTTTCACCATCTTTCCCTGCGGCAGTGAGGCGGCGCGGATATCGAGTTGGGCGCCGTTTCCGCAGTTTGAGAACTGGGGTCTGCCGATTCCACCGAACATGAACCTTGAGCAGGCCGAGGCGCTGGCCGACTACATTATGGTTACGGACTACATGGGATTTGGCGCGGGGTGCTGCAAGGCGTATCCGATTTACGCAAAGGGATTTCCATCAAGCCCATCGCTTGCTGTTACGCACGAAACAGTGATGCCCGGCTATTTTTTGTATGACGGTGGCGGCCGGTGCTGCGAGACGCAGGTGAACCGGGCATTCAACGAGAGTGTTACGCCGCCGCTGCTGCCGGGCAACGCTGGAGATTGCAGGCAGTTTCACCTGTACAACGGAACGCCGGTTGCCGGCGACGGCCCGAACGTATGTTCGCTTGCCGGACCGATAACGCTGTCTCCGGGCTGGGGCTATCCGCCCATCAACCTGGCGGCGTGCGCGAATACCGGAGCCACCACTACCACGCCACCGGCCACGGGCAACATCCCGGTCAACTATCTAGGATGTTTCGTGGACAACCATGGCGATGGGGATCGGGCATTGCAGGGGTTCCGAGGCGATCCGCCGTTTGGTAACTCCGTGCAGAAGTGCGCCTCGATCTGTTCGAGCAAAGGCTTCTCCCTGATGGGCGTGGAATATGGCGTAAATTGCTTCTGCTCAAATCGCGGAGACTTTGGGCGCTTCGGAGCCTCGAATCAATGTACGATGGCCTGCCCTGGGAATCAGGGAGAGGCTTGCGGCGGGTATCTGGCTGTTGGGGTGTACCAGATTGCACGGCCCACTCCAGCCACATCGACACTGCCAAACAGATACCAGGGCGGGCAACAGAATACGCAGCCGCGGCCAAATCCGGAGGGTACGACGATTCGCGATGCTGGCGGCGGCATTGAATTCACATTCCCGAACGCGCAGCCGCAACATTAGATCGGTGCAGTTTGGAGCTATTCTCTGAAGATTTTCCGGGTTGACTCTCAATAAAGCATCCGTTATATTGGGATTCATGAGCTTTGGCTTCTCAATGTCGGCGTGTATGGCGTGTTGTATGACGTCACCCCGGCCTTGTGTCTAGTCGCTCATTGACTTAGGTAACACCCCTCAAGGCCGCGAATCAGCATGATGCTGACGCGGTTTTTGTATTTTGGGTAACACTCAGGAAGTTGAATGTAATGATGAAGAACACTTCCAAATCGCGGCGTGAAAAGTCTGCCTCCCGGCAGGACATGCGCTGCTGTTGTTGCCGCTGTCGCTGCTAATTCCCTTTCCCATCGCAATTGAATTTTGAAAGCACGCGAGAAAGCCGTGCCAGGAATCCCGGTTTGCGTCGGGAAGTCCTGACCACTCAGGCTCTCGCAAACGAACTGCAATATTCAGGAGGCAGAAGTGAAGTTTTCAGGTAAAGTTTCCGCGTTTCGTATCGCAGTGGTGGCATTTGTTCTGGTGATCGGCGCAGGCGCGACGTGGGCGCAGATCGTGGGCTCCACACTTACTGGCACGGTGCACGATACAACAGGCGCGGCGTTGAGTGGTGCCACAGTAACGGTGCGTCAGATTGAGACGGGTGCATCGCGCACGCTGACCACGGGCGCGGATGGACGTTATTCCGCTCCTTCCGTTCCCGTTGGTATTTACACCGTGAAGGTGAGTCGTGACGGCTTTGCGGCGCAGGAGCGCTCCGGCATTACGCTGGTGGTGGGACAGAGCCAGGTGGTGGACTTCACGCTGGGCGTGGGCGACGTGCATCAGGACGTGGTGGTGAATGCTGATGTGACCAGCGTGAATATTACATCGACACAGACTTCAGGACTGATTGACGAGCGCGCGGTGAAAGAGCTGCCGCTGAATGGGCGGAGCTACGATCAGTTGCTGGCGCTAAATCCGGCGACAGTGAATTACACCGGGCAGCGCTCCGGGGGAATTGGGAGTTCCAACTCTTCCGTTGGCAACATGTTCAGCGTGGGCGGTCGCAGGCCGCAGGACAATCTCTTCCTGCTCAATGGCATTGAGTACACAGGTGCTTCGCTGATCAACGTAACGCCGGGTGGAACGAGCGGCCAGTTGCTGGGTGTGGACGCGGTGCGCGAGTTCAACGTGGTGAGCGATACGTACGGCGCAAGCTATGGCAAGCGCGATGGGGCGCAGGTCAGCATTGTCACTACGTCAGGCACCAATCAGTTGCATGGATCGGTGTTTGAGTTTATCCGCAACAGCGCACTGGACGCGCGCAACTACTTTGACCAGGGCACGATTCCGGAGTTTCAGCGCAATCAGTTTGGCGGCGCGGTTGGCGGACCTATCAAGAAAGACAAGCTGTTTCTGTTTGGTAACTACGAAGGGTTCCGGCAGGCGTGGGGTTTGAGCGCACTGACTTTTGTGCCTGACAACCAGGTGCGCGCGGGGTTTGCGCCAAACGCATCGGGAGTGGAAACCAATTACGGCGTGAACTCCGCGGTTGCTCCGCTGCTGAATCTTTGGCCGGTGCAGAATGGGCCGGAGTTGCTTACGAATGGGAATCCGAGCGGCATAGCGGAGTCCTTCAGCCATCCGCCGCAGCATATTCGCGAGGACTTTGGTACTACACGCTTTGACGACAACCTGGGCAGCAAGGATCTTCTGTTTGCCGTGTATACGGTGGACGACAGCACGGCAAATACGCCTTCGGCGAATCCGCTGAGCTATGTGAACGAGAGCCTTCGCGAGCAGGTGGCGAGTGTTCAGGAGCAGCATGTGTTTTCGCCAAACTTCCTGAACACGGCGCGGTTTGGTTACTCGCGAGGGAGCTTCTACTTCAACGGCTACACGCCGAGCAGCGTGCCGACAGTTTCGGGATGGGTGAGCGGGAAGCAGATTGGCACCATTGTGATCAGCGGCAGCACGGCATCGAACGGCGCGTCAACGATTACGAACGCGGGAACAAACGTCGGCAGCAATAACAGGAGCTCGCGCAATCTGTTTACGTATGACGATCACATCTACTGGTCGCATGGGCGCCACGAGATTGAAGCAGGCGGTTGGCTACAGCGCGTGCAGGCAAACGACCTGCTGGCGCAGTATCAGTTTGGGCAGGCAGCGTTCAGTACGCTGGCTACATTCCTGCAGGGCACAGTGGCAACCTTTACCGTGGTGCCGGCACCGACCGAGTTGGGATGGCGCTCGTTTGAAGGCGCGGCCTTTGTTGAGGACACAATCAAGCTGACGCCGCGACTTGAACTGCGCGCGGGCTTCCGCTCGGAGTCGACGAACGGATGGAATGAGTCGCAGGGCAGGGCTTCCAATTACGCGATTGTGAACGGCGTTCTGCAAACGACGCCGGTTGTTGGCAACTCCGTGCTCACGGTGAACCGGGCCAAGTTTCTTCCGGAGCCGCGTGTGGGCTTTGCGTGGAACGTGTGGGGCAACGGAAAGACCAGTGTGCGCGGCGGCTTTGGGCTCTACCACGGGCTGCTGGATACGTTGGACTATCGTACGGACCAGACAGCGCCGTTCAATACTGCGGAGGCGCTTAAGTCCGTCGCTCTTTCAAGCATCAACATCACGCCCGGTGTTGCGCCGCCGTCCAGCGTCAAGGTTGCTCCCAGCAATGTGCAGCCGGACATTGCAACGCCGGCAGTGCTCACATGGAGCCTGCGCATTGAGCAGCAGATTGCTCCGCAGACATCGCTGACCGTTGGCTATGTGGGTTCGCATAGCTATCACCAGATATTGTCGGAAGACATGAACGAGCCGACGCCCTCATTCACTTCAACAGGGCAGGTCTATTATCCGAGTTCGGCGAATGTGAATCCGGCGCTGGCGAATACTACCTCGTGGGTGTCACAGGGAACGGCGCTCTACAACGCGCTTGAAGTGGACGTGCGAAAGACTTTTGGCAACGGATTCCAACTGCGCGGGAATTACACCTACTCAAAGAATCTGGACAACGGATCGGCATGGAACACGAGCGTCAGCGGCAATACGCCGGCGTTTGTGTCGTATGCAGGGAATCCCAAGACTGATTGGGGTCCAGCAGCTACGGACGTGCGCAACGCGGCTGCAATTAACGGAAGCTATGAGTTGCCATTCGGCCCGCAGAAGCTGTTTCTGAACCATGCTTCGAAGCCGGTGAGCTTTGCCGTGAGCGGCTGGACGGCCAGCGCGATTGTGACATTGCAGTCGGGCTTCCCGTTCTCTCCGCAACTGGGATACAACGCGCCAGGGAACGGCGACACGCGCAACCCGGCACGGCCGAGCTGGAATCCCAACTTTACCGGGAACCTGTATCCGCACACACCGGGCCAGTACTTTAATCCCAACGCCTTTATTCAACCCTATGTGAGCATTGCAAACAGCGGTGGCGGAAACACGATCTACGGAACCTATGGCAATGTCCGGCGCGACTCTCTTGTCGGGCCAGGGCTTCAAGAGGTTGACTTCTCCGCAATCAAGAACTCGCATGTCACGGAGCGGATCGCGGTGCAGTTCCGCGCGGAGTTCTTCAACATTGCCAACCACACCAACTTCCTGACGCCGAACGAGGTTGTGTTCTCGTCGGCACCGACCATCAAGACGACTGGAACCACGCAGACGCTGACACCTTCCGCGTTTTCGCCGACTGCGGGCGTTGTGACGGCCACTTCCACGACTTCGCGTCAGATCCAGTTTGGGGCGAAGATTCAGTTTTAAAGGGGATAAAAACAAAGGCTCAGCGTGAATCGGTGCAGAGGCCGGTCACACGCGGAGCGAGAAGCGCCGGTGGCGAAGTGGTTAACGCGCAGGTCTGCAAAACCTGTATGCGCGGGTTCAACTCCCGCCCGGCGCTCCAAAGATCAGGAACAACGAGGGGTGGAATTCAAGGCTGCCAAACGGGGCCCAGGATTCCACCCTGTGTTGCATTTAGGCTGTTTTGACCGGGTCGCGGAACGGCTGCGGAATACCCATGAGTGTTAGCATCGAATAAGATGATGCAAACAAAAAAGTTACAAATCATTCCCCTTGGTGGTCTCGGCGAATTCGGCATGAACTGCCTGGCAATTCGCTGGGAAGACGACATTATTGTGATCGACGCGGGACTTATGTTCCCGGAGTCGGAGTTGCTCGGTGTAGATATTGTGGTCCCAGACATCACGTATCTGATCGAGAACAAACAGTGTGTGCGCGCAATTATTCTCACCCATGGACACGAAGACCACATTGGTGGCCTGCCATGGATTTTGAGCGAACTCAAAGTACCTGTGTACGCCACCGAGTTCACGCTGGCCTATGTAGAGGGCAAGCTGGAAGAACACAGGCTGCTGGACGAGATAGAGCTGGTCGAGATTGCGCCCAAAGAAAAGTTCACGCTTGGGCCGTTCACGATTGAGCCGATTCGCGTGACACACTCGTTGGTGGATTGCGTGGCTCTGGCAGTGACCACACCGGTTGGTGTGGTGATTCACACGGGCGATTTCAAGATTGATCTTGCGCCGCTGGACGACAAGGCTTTTGACCTGCACACCTTTGCCGAGTACGGCAAGCGCGGTGTGCTGGCGTTGCTGCAGGACTCAACCAACGCCGAGCGCAAGGGTTATACACCGAGCGAGCGCTCAGTGATACCGCGGCTGGATGAAGTTTTCTCGCAGACCAAGAAGAAGCTCTTCTTCAGTTGCTTCTCCTCTTCGATTTATCGCATCCGCATTGCCATGGAACTGGCGCGGAAGCATGGTCGGAAGGTAGCGATCTTCGGTCGCTCGATGATGGAGAGCACGGAGATTGCGCAAGACCTTGGATATATCGATGTGCCGCCGGGACTCATTATCAATCCTGGGCAGATGCGCGACTATCCGCCTGAGCAACTGTTGCTGATGATCAGCGGCACGCAGGGCGAGCCGATGAGCGCACTGAGCCGCGCGGCGGTGGACAACCACAAGCATGCGAAGATTGATCCGGGCGACACAGTGCTGCTGAGTTCGCGCGTGATTCCGGGCAACGAAAAGGGAATCTTCCGCGTGATTGATCACCTGAGCCGGCGAGACGCCAATGTGATTTTTGATGATGGAACGCAGGGGCTGATTCATGTAAGCGGTCACGGCAGCCAGGAAGAGATGCGGCTGCTCATCAACCTTGTGCGGCCCAAGTACTTCATCCCGGTGCACGGCGACTACCGTCATCTGCGGACACATGCAAATCTGGCCATGGAAACAGGCGCGATTGAACATGCGATTCTGCTTGAAGATGGCGACGTGCTGGAGTTGGATAAGGACGATGCTCGCAAGCGGGACAAGGTGACTGCAGGCCGAATCCTGATTGACTCTGGGTCGTCAATCGACGTTGTGGAAGATCTCGTTATCCGCGATCGCCGCATCCTGTCTGAGGATGGAGTTGTGCTGGCCATTATTGCCATCAACAAGAAGACGGGCAAAGTGGAGCGCGCGCCGGAAGTGATTATGCGCGGCTTTGGCGGCGCGGACATAACGGACCAGGCGCGTGAGACGGTGCTGAAGACGCTGGATGGTCTAAGCGTTGAGCAGAAGTCTGACTACGGCATGGTGAATGAAAAGGTGCGCGTTGAGTTGAAGCGCCTGATACAGAAGCAAACCGGACGCCGCCCCATGATCATGCCTGTGATTCTGGAAATCTGATCGCGGTAACTTGCTCCAGTAGAAAGCAACTCTGTTCTGCTATCGGCCAAGACAAAGAAGGCGTACCCGATTTGGGTGCGCCTTCTTTTATGTCCATTGATACTAGGCTAGTGAGCTTGTGCCCGGGCTCTCGTGGTCAGAGCGTTTGAATTGGGGGTGAGCTGGGCCATCAGAGCATGAGCCGGGGCGGGTGAGGGATCATGACGTCTTGCTGTCCGATGCTCCATACTTCGCTTGCCAATAAACACTTCGCCGAGTGTTATGCGCGCGTTGCCTTCCATGTCGAGAAATCCCACATGGTTTGCTTTGCAGAGCTCTTGCGCTTCCGGCGAGAGGTAAGGCGCGATGATCAGGCGCGAGTCCGCCTCACTATCCCATGACTGACTCAATGCGCTGCGCAACTCTTCCCGCTGTGCGCTGGACTTTACTTCGCAGGCCAGTGTGTGGGGGTGGCCAAGGACTTCGACGTGAGCAAGGAATCCAACCTAGTCCCCCGCGCTCTGAACGGGGGAATCAATTGACTTGAGCTTCATCACGGAGACACCCTGAAGCAGCGATTGCAGGGCTGAAACGGCCCGATGCTTTAGGTTGCTCACAGCACTCTTTGTTCTCATGGCTAACTCCTTTCAGTCGTGGAGCGCGGAACAGTATGGACAAAAGTAGCTTGATTAAGCGGTTGCACCGGACTCAGAAATGCTAACCACTGGCTTTGTTCGGCCAACGATAGACGGTTCAATCCTGAACGAATTTACTCCCGCAGGCATCATGGCCAACGTGATTGGACTGCGGCCAGACGCGCGATGCTTGTGTTCCAGCCACGCGCACAGTCGGCGGTCGTGAATCTCCGGCATCCCGCGCCAGAAATCCGGAGTCAATCCGCACTCGATGCGAAGATGATCCAGTTGCAATTCAATGGTTGCGGCTTGCTTAGGGAAATAGCGGCGTGCGTTGTTTGTACCAACGCGCAACCCTGTGATTTCGGATCCCTTGCGTTGAGTTTTGACAACCATGTTTTCCTCCTCGGAAAACCTTGCGCCTGCAGCCGCGTGGTCGTAACGTGGGCCTGGAAAAAGCCGGTATGCGTTCTTAGACGCAATGCAGGGGCTTTGGTTGTCTACTCAACTTTACGGTCGATTATGCACCTCATTCGGGGCACATTTGGGCAATCGAGTGCATAGGCAGGAGCAGCTAGCTGCCTTCTGCCTGCGCACTTCTGTGCTTGCAATCAAGAGTTGGTAGCGTGACCAGGAGGCGGTCTAACTGAAGCGCCTGGAAGGCTCGTCAGAGAATATCTGCCCGTCGCGAATGTGAACTACGCGGTGTGCAAACTCTGCGATATCCGGCTCGTGCGTAACCAGCACGATCGTGTTTCCGTTGGCGTGGAGATGATCAAAGAGGGCCATAATCTCCTGGCCGGTCTTGGAGTCGAGGTTTCCTGTGGGCTCGTCGGCAAGGATGATGGATGGATGATTTACCAGTGCTCGGGCAATGGCGACGCGCTGGCGCTGGCCGCCGGATAGCTCGTTTGGCTTGTGATTCATGCGGGACTCGAGGCCCACATCGATCAGCGATTGCCTGGCTCGCTCAATGCGTGCCGCGGCGGGCGTACCGTTGTAGATGAGCGGTAACTCTACGTTGTGGAGGGAACTGGCTCTGGCAAGGAGATTGAAGGTCTGAAAGACGAATCCGATTTCCTTATTACGGATACGGGCCAGTTCGTCGTCGTTGAGCTCGCTCACCAGTTGGCCGTTCAGCCAGTATTGGCCCTTTGAGGGCGTATCAAGGCATCCGATGAGGTTCATGAGCGTGGACTTGCCCGAGCCGGACGGGCCCATGATGGCCACATACTCGTTGTGCTTGATGGTCAATGAGACTCCGCTCAGCGCATGAACCTGCTGCTCAGAGCCCATATCGTAGGTGCGCCACAGATCCTTGACGACAATCACTTCTTCTTCCCGCGTCGCCGCCGTAGAGCCGCGAAGTCGTATCCCTATCCTCAGGCGCGTTGCCCTCCACGTTCGAATCCAGCAGCAACAGTTTGCAGCGCCCAACCTGCACCTGCCACACCTTGGCCCGGATAAAGCCGCTGCGTGTATCAATCTGCACCACCACCGGCTCGCCGTTTGCTCCAATCGCTGGCTGCATCGGCAACTGGCTGATGTCCGTCTGCAAATACTCTTCCTGCTGCCAGCCAGTCTGATCCAACCGCTGCAAAAAGTATCCCTGCCCGTAGAACAGCCCAATGCCAACCAGCGGAATATCCAGATCCGATGCGCTCTTGATGTGATCGCCAGCCAGAATTCCAAGCCCGCCGGAGTAAATCGGAAACGACTCGTGCAATCCGAACTCCGCGGAGAAGTACGCCACCGGACGCGGCTTCAATACGCCAGCATGGTTCGCGCCCCAGGTATGGTCTGCGTTCAGATACTCCTGCTGCCGCCGATACACGTAGTTGATGCGGCTATGCAGCACCAGCTCAGCCGAACGGCGCTCAATCTCATCCAGCGGCATTCCGCTCAACAGAGAAATAGGATTGTGATTCAGTTGCCGCCAGTGCGCCGGATTCAGATCCCGAAACAGGCTCGTACAGTCATGGTCCCAGCTCCACCACGGATTCCGTGCCAGCTCCCACAGCTTCTCCTGCGCCGGTGCAATAAAACGATCCAGCGTTCGCGCCTCGCTCACCACCGGTGCTACCTGCGCCGCCGCTCCCACCAGCATCCGTATCTCGTCCTCGCGGAACGTGCGCGGCTCTTTCGTCTGCACCACCAGTACGCCCTGCAGAATCCCGCGATCAATCAGCGGTACGCCGAGAAACGACTTGTACTCTTCTTCGCCGGAGTTCTTGAAGTACTTATACCGTGGATGATTTCGCGCGTCGGCCACTGCAACCGGAAGCAGATGTTCCGCAACTAATCCAGAAAGGCCCTCGCTCAGCGGCATGCGCAGCGCACCAATCGATCTCGGCTGCAACCCGAGCGTTGCCGCAAGCACAAGATTCGAACGATCCGGCTCCAGCAGATAAGCCGAACAAACATCCGTATGGAAACGTGCGGCAATCAGCGCCACCACATTCATCAGCGTATCCGCCGGTTTGCCCTCTTCTTTGCTGAGGTTCGTAATCTCTTCCAGGGTTAAAACGAGATTTGCATCGGTAGAATCGCTGGAGTGGGTCATCGGTATTTCGCCGCCTTTCCTGTGTGGTGGAGATGCTGACAGTTATGCACGGCATCCACGGGATATGCAGTACCCGTAGCGCAGAAAGTATTCACGGCTTGGAGCCGGTTGTAAGGGTTAGTGGGAAAATTCCCGGTCTAGCTGGCGCGGGATTCCTTAGACAATACCATAGGATCGATTTAGGGGCCGTAAGGAGACACCATGAAAATTCTGATTTTTGGCGCTACAGGTATGGTCGGCCAGGGTGTGCTCCTCGAGTGCCTCCGCGACTCCGATGTAGCTCAAATCACAACCGTTGGCCGCACAGCAACGGAAAACAGCGACCCCAGAGTCACCGATATCGTCCGCCCGGATCTCACCCATTTCACCGGCTTGGAAGATCGTCTCCGCGGATTCGACGCATGTTTCTTCTGCCTCGGCGTCTCGTCAGCCGGAATGAAGGAGCCTGACTATGAGCGCATCACATTCGACATCACCGTCTCCGCAGCTGAATT
>Ga0364860_10429_pt1 | contig 26680 bp, 16 predicted proteins | sample ExccelAu500001D4_FD_206916 | JGI IMG/M metagenome (GOLD analysis project Ga0364860, IMG submission 206916) | Enriched cells from Trout Bog Lake Hypolimnion, Wisconsin, USA - BchlTB.Aug20.5000.01 .D4 | ecosystem: Environmental > Aquatic > Freshwater > Lake > Hypolimnion/Profundal zone | place: USA...
GGATTTATTGACATTTCAAATTTTAAAGCAGCCAATTGCTATGGCTCTCGTAAATGCTTTAGTATTTTTCAAATAATCTTTGTCTGATTATTTTTTCATTGCCTGCTTGATCTGGGCTTCCGTTATTGTACCGTTCTTTTTTTCCCATTTGGCAATATCATTTTCTATCAGGTTTATAACCCGTGCCGAAAATGTTTCGCGTTCAAACCAGGAAATATATTTAGCCTTTTTTAGTGTAGCATCCGGAAACCTGATACCCGTAAATGTAGATTTATATGGCATACGGTAATATTTACTGCAAAGATAGTTATTACCATACGCTATAACTTAAAACGACGGCCTATAACTCTGTTATTAACATGTTAAGAAAAATTGTTATTGTATATACTGTATATACAGTATATATTTGATTGCATTTATAAAATTCCAAACATTCATGAAATACACAATCAATAAAAAAAGAGCTATAAAGACCATGAGAGAAAAACAGGCCATTGCAAAGAAAAAACGCACCCAACATCAAAAAAAACAGAAACCAATATTAGCAAAGGAAGTAGTGCGATCGCTGACATTCTTCAATGAATGTGCAATAGAAAAAGAAGCATACCTGGACCTGATTTTCGGGAATGCTTTTATACATGATATAACAGGCGGCATCAAGGTATTTGCAAACGACCAGCAAATTGCGGGTGGAATTACCTGGACCGAAAATGGCAGAAAAAACTTAATGGAGCTGAAGGAGTGCTTAAGGCTTACCATGCATTATGCTAAATATCTGGAACTGTTAGATGATAGCCGGGAAATATTTGCCACAAGCAGTAATTATATGCTTTATTCATGGGGGAATTTTATTGCCAACTGCCCTCAATATGAAGAACTGATTGAAAAGCTTTTTGCAACCTCTTTAGTATACGTACCCTTGAAAAAAGGCAGGTTCTCACCTTATGAAACAAGCGCGTTTGGGCAGATGTGGGAAAACATAATTTTTCTTATTGATGATATCCAGGCAGTATATGGGGCACAAGTATAAATCCTGTCTTTTACCCAATTACTTGACCGGATTGTCGTTTTCTTTACGTTACCGTGCAGCAGATATTTACCTGGTGAGCAACAGCTGTAATACGGTTCCAATCGTTACCAATTGAACCTCCCTATATGTTGCCTAGTAAAAAACTGCGTATATATTTATGCACAATATGCTTTTTAAAAGGAATAAATAAATAGCAAAAGCTGATAAAAATCACATAAATCAAAGTGGCGTTTAAATACATTGCCTGCAAAATAAGTATATGGAAACAATAAAATTTGTTGGCAGATCGAGCGAGGAGCACCAATTTGGAATTGCAGTGCGCAAAAATGTAAGTGCATATTTCAAAGAAAAAGGTATCTCTACCAAGGGCAACATGACCCTGCTGCTGCAAACCGTGGTAATGCTGTCACTGTATATTGTTCCATTTATATTGATATTCCTGGTGCACATGAGCGCATGGACAGCCATGATGCTCACCATAGTTATGGGCATAGGAGTGGCGGGCGCAGGCATGTGCATTATGCATGATGCAGTGCACGGGTCTTTCTCTGAAAAAAAGTGGCTCAACAAATTATTCGGAGGTACATTATACCTATTGGGCGGGAATGTATTTAACTGGAAGATACAGCATAATGTAATGCACCATGCCTATACCAACCTCGGGGGTATAGATGAAGATATAGACTCCAAAGGACCGATAAGGCTATGTGAAAATGCACCATTGCATAAAATACACCACTACCAGTACATCCACGCATTCCTGTTTTACGGGCTGCTCACCATTTCAAAACTGGTAAAAGATTTTACACAACTCGCCCGTTACAATAAAGCAGGCATTACCGGAAACCACAACGTAAACCCCACCAGGGAATATACGAGAATGGTGATCTTAAAAGTGATCTACCTGTTTGTGATCATAGGCCTGCCCATATTGTTTACACCTTTTGCATGGTGGCAGGTGGTGATAGGCTTTTTTATTATGCACTGGGTGGCAGGGTTTATACTCAGCACTGTCTTCCAGATGGCGCATGTAGTGGAAGGTACAGAACAGCCAATGCCTGATGCAAATGGCGTAATACATCATGACTGGGCGGTACATGAGTTGCGCACAACCTCTGATTTTGCACGGAATAACCATTTCCTTAACTGGTATGTGGGCGGACTTAATTTCCAGATAGAACACCACCTGTTCCCGCACATCTCGCATGTGCACTACCAGAAAATAGCGCCCATAGTGGAAAAGACCGCAAAAGAATTTAACATTGCGTATAATTTAAAACCCACATTTTTTGATGCGCTTGGTTCACATATCAGGCGGCTGAAAGAATTGGGCATTTCGAACCAGGGTGTTCAAACCAGTTAAAATAATCAAGGATGGATCTTTAATAAATGTATTTAATGATTGTATTTCACCACATATCAGAACTCTAACTGCACACTGCCGAATATACCAAAGTAGCCCGACTTAGCTTCGTTGGGCAAGGGTGCAGGAGTAACGCGCCAGTCGAAGTCTATTCGGAAGATGCGAAAGATATTAGATACGCCTGTACCCAGTTCCAGATAAGGCTCACCTTGTAGTGTACGGAATGGGAAACCCTTATTCAAGTTGAGTGCTGTATTGTCTTTATCCAGCGATCCTATTACTCCCTTAGCCGTCCAGAACTGGCGGAACTTCAGCTTCTTTAGCAACGGAAGCCGATTGAAGATACCCCCACCAATATCATGCTCGAGATTAAAGCCCGCATACTGGTCGCTGATAAATTCGTAGGTATTCATCATCTCAAAAGCATAGCGATTATAATACAGGTATTCATTGCCGGGCTGTATGTTGAGCAGCGAATAAGGCAATGTGCCGAAATACTTACCGGCAAACACATTGTAGTAAAGATGCCCCAGTGGCGGAATATTGATGCTTTCAGTGACAGACAATAACGTTTTCTGGTATTGGTAAGCGCTATTGAGTACGTTCTTAACACCTGCATCTGCTTCAAAATCCACTATCGGGTATTTACTGCCGAGATTCACGCGCAGGTATTGGCCCTCCACATACTTCTCTTTGTAAGCATACCGCAGTTCTACACCTACCTCACTACTGATGACACTATTGGCAGCTTTGCCATACTCATCGATGAATACTGTGGTGGAAGGTAGTGGTGTATAAGGGGTGTATTGGCGGTGTTGTAAGATCAGCTTGTGACTGAAGCCTTTGTAGTATTCTTTATAAAACTCCACGCGCTCATCATCAGAGAAGGCAAGCTTCCAGGGCACGCCGGGTTTGCGAAACAGCGAACTGAAAATATTATCTGACCCCAGCTGGTCATAATAATTTGTGGTCTGGTCTATGTCATGCACATAGTAGCTGTACAGGTACATGCGCGGATGACGTTGCAATAGCCACAGTTCTGTAAAGCCCCATTTGAAGCGATTATCTTTATCGCCATAAGCCAGGAAACCCATAATGTGTGCATCTTTTACAGACCTCGGTGTGCCCAACGACAACCTAAACCTATCACCTTCTACAGGGTTGTGGCTATATATATAGAAATATGGCCCCAATTGCAACGGACCTACATCCTGTACACCACTTACCAGGAAGGTTATGAGGTGTTTGTAAAACGTAGTTATAGGCATTGAGTTAATGGTGTCCACCGTTTTGTTGATAGCCTTTTCATTTTTACTAAGAGAGTCAGGTCTGTGATGCAACCACCAATCATTCGTTTTTGTTTTGGCCGAGTCGGGCGTTATCACATCGGTCTTCCACTGGGGGTCGTCCAGCACATTGGTCACAGACGTATCGTTGATCACAATATTGTGGTAAGTAGTAGTTTTACGGCCTATTATCGCAGGCATTTTTTTTGAGCCGTAAGCTGTGAAATTGGCTATGAATTTATCCTTGACAGGAAACCAAAAACTATCGACGGGCGCAAACTCCTGGTATAGACTCACACGGTCTACCCAGTTGATGTTGGCGAGTTTAGATACATCCATGCTCATACGTTGTATAGCATAAACAGAGTCCACTACCCAGAAGTCGCCGGTAAAGCAGTTTTCGCTTGGCCGCTTTGGTTTGAATTGCACTAATATGATATTGTGCCCATAAGCCTGCTCAGTATCTTTAATAGTATATTTGTAATAAGCCAGGCCTTCATTGCTGATGGGGCTCACATACTTCTTGTCAAATACCGGGATATAGTTCTTGTAGATATTTACATTCTGGTATAGCGACCCCAGGTATTTCACTACATTAGGGTTGTTCACGCCTTTTACCATACTTGCTTTAATGAATTCCCGTTGCTTCTTTGGGCTCCTGCGAAAGTAATAATCAGACAGAGTCTCTGTAAGATACATAGGCAGAAATGGTTTTGTATCTGATGTGGTATCTATATTGTTGAAGATAAAGCTATAACTTTTGAGTATGGGTATCTTTTCAAATTCAGATCGGGTCATCCTTTGCAGATCAGCCTCCAGCCTGTTATATGCTACATATTTATAGTTTTCCGCCTTATCCGGATTATTATTTGGTTTTCGAGCTATGATGTGGCGCATAAGCACCACAGCAGGATCTTCTCCTGCATGTATCACCACATCAGTTAGGTTCGCTGATGCCCTGCCTAGCTCTACAATCATGTTATAGTCATACTGGCTTTTGCGCAATATCCTATTAACAGCAGTATATCCCAATGCCTGTATGTGTAATGTATCTGAAGGTAGTTTATCTTTCTTGATGATGAAGTTTCCATTGAGGTCGGCCGATGTGCCTGATTGAGTGTGTGGAAAATAAATTACAGCAAAAGGGATGCCTTCACCCGTATTCATATCTTCCACCTTACCATTGATCACATAACCTGAATGTTTTGTAGAAACCTGCGGTTCAGATTCAACCTGTTGTGATATTATTATTGGTGTGTCGATTTGTATGTCACGGGGCGTTTTAGTAGTGTCGGCATGATGTAAAGAATCAGTTGCCTGTGCAAACAATGATCCATTGATAAATAATAAACAAATAATAATAACAACCTTCCTGAGATTCATAAGCGGATACCACGCAATCTTGTAGCAAAGTAATGAATTGCAATTAGTATTAAAAAATCATTCTATTGCATAATAATACTACAAATATACAGCAGCACGTTACTAATATCATTATAATCGAACCTCAAAACCACATAATAATTATCATATATTTGGGTAAGCAATCTTTAAACATGCAAAAAAGAAAACTTGGTAATACCGGCATTGAAGTTGCTCCTTTAGCTCTTGGCACTAATGTATTTGGCTGGACCATTGACGAACAACAATCATTTAAGATACTGGATGAATTTACCGATGCCGGATGTAACCTTGTGGATACAGCTGATTATTATTCCAGGTGGGGAACGGGCCATGTGGGCGGCGAATCTGAAACTATCATAGGCAACTGGCTGAAGAAAAGCGGAAAGAGGGATAAAATAATACTTGCTACCAAAGTAGGCGCTGATATGGGTGATGGCAGGAAAGGATTATCTAAAGCCTATATTTTAAATGCAGTGGAAGATTCACTGAAACGCCTGCAAACAGATCATATAGACCTCTATCAATCCCACTTCGATGATGAAATAACACCTGTGGAAGAAACAATGGAAGCTTATTTTCAACTGATGAAAGAAGGGAAAATTATTGCATTTGGCGCATCAAACATATCGCCCGAAAGATTGAAACAATCGCTTAATGCAAGCCGTCAAAATAATTATCCCGTTTATGAAACGCTGCAACCTCACTACAACCTTTACGACAGAGCTAATTATGAAAATAAATACGAGCAAATATGTGTTGAAAACGGGTTAGGCGTTATCTGTTACTTCCCTTTGGCAAGCGGCTTCCTTACAGGTAAATATCGTTCAGAAAGCGATTTTACTAAAAGCATACGTGGCGGCAGCATGGCAAAATTCCTGAATGAACGAGGTAAGCGCGTCCTCAAGGCCCTGGATGAAGTATCAAAACAATACAATGTAACACAAGCCGCGATAGCACTTGCATGGCTTATGGCAAGGCCATCAGTTACAGCGCCCATAGCCAGTGCTACATCAGTAGCCCAGTTGCGAGAATTGATAAGCGCTGTTACTGTAAAACTGGATGAGGAGGCGATAAGGAAACTGGATATTGTTTAAAGAGTTGATAAATAAAAGATGAATGAAGCTCTTTTGGCGAGCTCCAAACCATGAAAGGTCGCGTTTTTGTTTACATTTATCTGCATTTTCCTGATGAGTTTATAACCCTTATCTTTGCCCTCAAAAACCGGGTATTGGACACTAAGATTAAAGTAGCGGCGGTAAGTTATCTGAATACAAAACCGTTGCTATATGGAATTGAGCACAGTGATATTATCAACGATATAGATATAGTTCTTGACTACCCTTCCCGCCTGGCGCAAAGCCTGCAGGACGGCACTATTGATGTGGCATTGCTGCCTGTTGCAGCTATACCCGGTATTCCCGGCGCCAACATTGTAAGTGATTATGGTATTGGCGCCAACGGCAATGTAGTGTCAGTAGCCATCTTCAGCAGGGTGCCTATGGAAGAGATAGAAACCGTATACCTCGATTACCAATCCCGTACATCAGTAAGGCTTGCACAATTACTGCTCGAAAAACACTGGAATAAAAATGTGGTGTACCGCCCGGCCCCGGAAAACTTTATTGAGTATATTAATGACACAAAGGCAGGTGTGATCATTGGTGACCGCGCATTGCAGCAGCTGCATAATTTTGAGTACATCTACGATCTCTCAGCAGCATGGAAAGACCATACAGGCCTTGACTTTATCTTTGCAGCATGGGTGGCCAACAAGCCGCTGCCCGAAGATTTTAAAGCCCGCTTTAACGCAGCCAATGCTGATGGCCTGAAGCACCTGCAACAGGTAATTAATGAAAACCCATTCCCACATTACAACCTGCATACCTACTATACCGACAACATTAAGTTTTACCTGGATGAAGATAAAAAGAAAGGATTGGCGAAGTTTTTGGAGTTAATTGGGTAGTTGTGTTTTGCATGTTTGTTAGATTTGACAATTTTTTCAAAAGTTATCAAATCTCGCACCAACGTTATTAACCAATTAACTCTTTAACCTACCACCCTTCTTGCGCGGTATATACTGCTGCACAGGCCCCTTTGCCGCCGGGATCTTCGAAGCTTCTTCGGTCTTGCTAGATTCGGCTACCATTTCATTGAGCTTATCAATTTCAGGCGCTGTGAGATAGCGCCACTTGCCAACCGCCAGGTTGCCCAGCGATACATTCATGATCCTTACTCTTGTCAGGTTCATTACTTTATACCCCAGGAACTCGCACATGCGCCTGATCTGCCTGTTGAGCCCTTGCGTGAGTATGATACGGAACCTGCGGCCACCTTCCTGTCGCACAAAACACTTCTTCGTCACCTTTCCCAACACCGGCACACCGCTACTCATTGCTTTCACAAATTCGGGTGTAATGGCCTTATCTACAGTTACAATGTATTCTTTCTCATGGTTGTTGCTGGCGCGTAATATCTTATTCACAATATCGCCGTCATTGGTCAGGAAGATCAACCCGTCTGAGTCTTTATCCAGCCTCCCTATCGGGAAAATTCGCTTAGGGTGGTTAATGAAGTATATTATATTGCTCCTATCCTTAGGGTCGGTTGTAGAGGTAACCCCTTCCGGTTTGTTGAAGGCAATATAAACCGGCCTTGTTTTGGCTTTGTTCTTGATTTTTATAGGTTCTCCGTCTATCTCCACCACATCGCCGGCGCTAACCCTTGCACCGGGCAGCACCAGTTCACCGTTTATCGTTACCCTTGCCTGCTCTATCAGCTTATCGGCCTCGCGCCGCGAGCAGAATCCGGAAGAACTGATATACTTATTTAGGCCTGTTTGTTCATTGTCCATTTGCATGCAAGGTAAAAATTCCGAAGCACAAAAGCCAGAATACAACGACAACCCGTCCGGAACAACGTATTTTTTTTGACTATCTACCATCTACTATCTACTTTTGACGATACTAAATCAAAATCATGAGCCAGATACAGGAATTCAACGATTACCGTGCCAAAATGAACGAGGTGATACTCGGCAAGCAAAATAAAGTGATCAACCGCCTGTTTAATTTAGACACCAATACCTATACCGAAGGTGCACTGTCTACCAGAACAAAAGAAATGCTGGGCCTTGTAGCCAGTATGGTATTGCGCTGCGATGACTGTATAAAATACCATCTGGGTAAGTGCCATGAGCAGGGCATTAATACCGATGAGATGTATGAAATATTTGCTGTGGCCAATATAGTAGGTGGCACTATAGTAATACCACATACACGCAGGGCAGCAGAGTATTGGGAAGAATTAAACAGCACTGCGTCCAACTAAATAAGCAAAAGGCATGCACCAGTACACATGCCTTTTGCTTATTTATTACTCAGGTTCTTGTATAACTAACCGTAGCGAATTTTTATTTGTGCTATACCAACCGGAAAAAATCAATTACCACTTTACGAATTTCTGCACGTCTGTGCCGTTATCGCCGGCGAAGTTGATGTAGTAAACACCGGCAGGTAAGCTGCTTATATTCACGTCAGTTTGTGTGGCGCTGAGTTTTTGCTGCTTCAGCACCTGGCCAAGGCTATTGCAGATGTAAAATGAACTATAAGCGCCCTCATCCATCTTAATGGTTAGCTCATCATATGCAGGATTAGGATAAATACTTACCATATGCGCCTGGTTAGCAGGTGTTGGAATACTCAAAGCCGGGCCGCCCAGGCATGGGAAAGAACCGGCGGAGCAGACCAACACTTCCACAGTCATCTCCCGCTGGCTTGTGCCTACAAGGGTGGTGCCAAATCTGCGCTCTTCTATATTATACACGACCACACCTCTTTGCAGCGCATTCGGGATAAACACCATTTCACCCGTAATGTTATTTATAGCAAACGCCGCTGAATCGCACTGCAATGGTGTTGTAGCAGAAATGGGTGTACCCGGCCAGGCGGTGCCTTCATATGGAACGGCAGCACCACCGGAATCGCATGTGGGTGAACCAGCACCGTTAACAGCGCTTACAAGATTTATCAATAAACTATCACCATCCGGATCAACAGCAGTAGGGTTATAATAATTTGAAACATTCAGGCAAAAAAATGTTTGTTGTGTTACGGTCAGGTCGGGCGATGAATTACTGTAGGTAACATTATTTAGTGTATCAATAAGTTGTATAATAGTAGAGGCCGCGGAATTAAGATTAGTGATAGCCGCAGCCCTGCCCGATATGGCAGGCACTGCTGTACCCGTATCACCACAAGAGATGGCAGCAGCGGTAGAGCCATTAAAACCGGAATAAATAAAACGCCATACCGCAGAAGTGGATGGGAGCGTAATAGTATTGCTGTAAATGAATTTTTTAACACCGGGAATAGTAGATGTCATATCAGTGCACTGGGAAGTATCACCGGGGCAAAGCGGCGTTATTTCAACCCCGCAGGCAGGAGTATCTATAGATAGAATAACGGTGGTATCATATGTATTGCCGTTGTAAATACATATCTGCGGTGTAGCTACCTGGAGTGTGGAGAAGGCCGCAGCGCTGGCTGCACCACAATTACCATAAATAGCCAAAGATATTTTGTAAGTATTACCACTCACATGGGTATAGTAAAGATCTGCGCCAACAATATGGGAAGCAAAAATGTTTGTTGTCAGCAATAATGCAAATGCACTGAATATTAATTTGCGAGAAACCGCAGTTAGAAGATTGCTCATACAGGTTAAGTTTTTATAGTTTGGTGAATATATTAAACAAATACTATTGCAAATATAGTGCCATACTAATATGCAAAACTAATTTTTGCTAATACTTTTTTTAAATACTAACTATAGATTAATTTTTAAGACCCACCGCAATTATTCATCCATATGATCAATGCGTTCTATCTTATTTATTCCATCCAGTGCACCGAGTTTGTTGCAGAAATTATTTAACTCTTCACGATCGTGCACATACACCATTATCTTCCCTTCAAAAATACCATCCTTTGAATCCAAACTCAGGGAACGCATATTCAATTTCAATTCTCCGGATATTACATTGGTTATTTTCTGTATCACACCCACATCATCCATGCCTACAATGCGCACACCAGTAAGGAATGATATTTCCTTATTCTTCGCCCACTTGGTCTTCACTATCCTGTGCCCGTAATTAGCAAGCAGCTGAGCAGCATTAGGGCAGTCTGTCCTGTGTACCTTAAGCCCTTCTCCGGAAGTTACAAAACCAAAAACATCATCACCGGGTATAGGCTGGCAGCATTGCGCCAACTTATACAATACTTTATCCGACCGCTCACCAAAAATGATCAGTTCCCCCCCACCCTTACCTGCTTTTATTTTTGTTTCTTCTACATTTTTTGTATCCTGCTTTATCTCTTTGCTCTGGTGCTGTATTTTATCGCCATAAATACCAAACTCATTCACTTCTTTAAGATCAATACTGCCTACAGCTATAGCGTAATAAAGATCAAGCAATGATGATTTTTTGTAAAAATGTATTACCTCATTCAGTTTATGCTGCGACACAGGTACATTCAACGTTTCAAATTTCTTCTTCAGTATTACCTTGCCGTCTTCAGCAATTTTTCGTTTATCTTCTTTCAGATAATTTTTCACCCTTGACTTGGCCTTTGCCGTAATCAAAAAAGACAACCAGTCTTCTGATGGGTTTTGCTTTGATGAAGTAATTACTTCTACCTGGTCTCCGCTCTTGAGCTGGTAACTTAATGGAACCAGTTTATAATTCACCTTTGCGCCTATGCATCGCATACCTAACTGTGTATGAATATCAAAAGCAAAATCAAGTGCCGTTGCACCTTTAGGCAACACACGCATATCACCTTTAGGCGTATAGATGTAGATCTCTTCTGTAAAAAGGTCTAACTTAAAATCCTGAATAAAATCTATAGTGTCTGTATCCGGGTTATTGAGTATATCTCTCAGGTGCTTGAGGAAGCTATCCAGTTTGCTCTCCTGCGCCGGCGCACCTTCTTCTTTATATTTCCAGTGTGCAGCAAGGCCTTTTTCCGCAATTTCATTCATCCTTTCGGTGCGTATCTGTACTTCTACCCATTTGCCTCCCGGCCCCATCACGGTGGTATGGAGCGCCTCATAGCCATTTCCTTTAGGCACACTTATCCAATCGCGCAGCCGTTCTGTGCTCGGATGATAAAAGTTAGTAACTATGGAATACACTTTCCAGCAATCTTCTTTCTCACGCTCCGGAGATGACTTAAGGATCACACGTATTGCAAAGAGGTCATACACCTCATCAAACGTTACGTGTTTCTTCTTCATTTTATTCCATATAGAGTTTATCGCTTTTGGCCTGCCATATATCTCAAAGTCAAAATCATTATTTGCTAACTCTTCTTTTATAGGTTTGATAAACTCATTTATATACCTGCTACGGTCGCGCTTAGTGTCTTTAAGCCCCTGGGCTATCTCGTTGTATATTTCAGGTTGTGTATATTTTAGTGCAAGATCTTCCATCTCACTCTTTATCTCGTAAAGTCCTAACCTGTGTGCAAGTGGAGAGTAGATGTAAGTTGTTTCAGATGATATTTTCAATTGCTTGTCGCGGCTCATACTGTCCAGCGTGCGCATATTGTGTAGCCTGTCAGCCAGCTTAATAAGTATCACGCGCGGATCATCTGCCAGTGTTAATAATATCTTTCTGAAGTTTTCCGCCTGTATAGTAGTATCAGCCTTAATATCTACTACGTTTGATATCTTGGTAAGCCCATCTATGATCTTGGCGATATTGCTGTTGAATTCCCTCGTTATATCTTCCAGTGTTATCTCAGTATCCTCTACGGTGTCATGCAGCAGTGCACATATGGCAGAGTTTACACCAAGGCCTATTTCTTCAACCACTATCCTTGCCACAGCAAGGGGATGCAAAATATACGGTTCGCCAGATTTACGGCGCATATCTTTATGTGCCTCAACCGCTATCTCAAATGCATGTCGCAATAATGCTTTATCCCCCTTTTTAAGGCCCTCTTTTAATGATCGCAAAAGGGCACGGTATTCCCTGAGTATTTCTTTCTTTTCTTCTTCGTCCGTCTTATTATATTCACCTGTTATCGGCGCTACTTGTGTTGGCATATATCCCTATCTTACTTTACTAATTTACGAAGAAAAATGCTTTTTATCTAAAAATAATCCTGATAGCAATATAAATCGGGGCTATCACAGTCATTTCATTGGCCTGATCATTACTTTTGTGTTAGCTGTACCCAATACTACAATTCCACCAGTATTCGATACCCTCTGCATATACAGGCCAACCTATACTTTGATTTTCTGTTTTGTCTATTTTAACCGGGCCAATATCTGCTACCCGTTTCTCCGTCTGGTGCTCAAATAAAAAACATGCCTATATTAATGAATATTGTTTACATTGCAATTACATAAATAATAACCCGCCTTATGAAACCTTTCACTTCAATTCTGACCTTTTTTTGTTGCTGCATTGTGTTTGCAAACTGTGATTGTAAGCGTTTATGTACAAACGCTATCCCCGTGATCAATTTTATAAATTTTGATAGTTCTGAATTGCACATAGTAGTGTTGAAAGCCTACAATAATGATGGGAAATTTGATCAATTACAAAGCGTGCAAGTATATTCAAATATAATAGAGCATGGCACAGACACCATATTTTTCAATAACAACAGCACCATCGTCCTCAGTTTCTTCACTGATTATACTGTAGTGATACCTGCAGTTAACAAAACCTGGTATATCAGAAACATCAGTTCACACAATGACAAAATGAACGCAAACGCCTGTACAACGGGAATGACTTATTACCTCAATGATACTATACATACAATAGTCCCAAATTCTCTAATGGCAAATCAAGCCGGAAATATTAATATTACCAATTAAGCCAATAGCCTTTACTAAAGCTTGTAATTTAAAGAATAAAAGGTGGTGTAAGATTGTGTATTCTTATCAGCAAACATCTTCCTGTAATTAGATGCACTGATTATAAAGGTTTTCAAATCGCCCGGATTATATCCCTTGAATACATCAGAAGCAAGAATACCGTTCATATATGTTTTTGCGGAATCTGCATTCGGGAATTTCTGCACCACTAAAACCATCTGGGTTGTATTGTACATGTCCAGCAGCGTATTCAGATTTGCAGCACCATAATTGCTGGAATCAAATTTCTTGATACTTTTTTTCAAACCCGCTGTTTTTGAATCCAGCCCGGGCAGCAATATGATACAGTAATGCTGACTATCGGCATGATAAGCATAAGTTGCCGGCACATCAGGGAGTACAGGTTTTACTTCCTTCGGTGATGTATGCTTTGGTTTTACAGGTTTCCTGTCCAGCCCTACGATCACTTCTTCTTTGGGAGGCCAGTCTTTATACCATGATGGCATTCCGCCATTGCGCACCTCACTGATATACTGCTTAACTGTTGTAGCGTAAGCCACCAGGGTATCTGTTGGATATGCACGCATAAACTTGTTGATCATTGAATCAGCGGCATTAAATTCACCATTCCCGGCATAGCACATAGCTTCAATTAATTCAAAACGTTTTTTATACACAGGATTATCATACTGCTTTTTAGCCAAGCCTATCCGCACCAGCGCTTCAGTATATTGATGCTGCATTACAAGGTTGTAAGTCTCATCGTAAAAAATATTTACAGGCTTTCCACTTACGTTTACTGTCGATTTGTTATCAGTGTGTTTAGGCCTTAAAGTATTCGCATATTGAGATTGCGGGTATTTTGTTGTCAATTCCTCGCTGTATTTCTGTGCATTGTCAAGGTCATTTTGTTTTATTGCGATCTCATAACGCAGATAAAGCTCTTCTTCTTTCTGGGCATGGTCCGGATACTTCATATCAAGTGTATCCAGTGTACTGTTGGCCATTTTATAGTCTTCCAATTGTTTGAAGTAAGCTTTAGCCAATAGAATATATGCTCTTTGCTCCAACTTAACAGCCAGATCCTTCTGCTGCTGCTGGTTAGGTATTTTCTGCAGCAGGCTTTCTTCTGAAGGTAAGCCGTTATTACCATTGCTATTGCTATTACCTTCATCATCCTGGGTATTGTTACCGGCAAACGTAACACTGGAAGCACGTCGCCAATTATCAGTAAGTGGTCTGTTGCCCCATTTTTTCTGAAAATCAGAAGTACCTTGCTGTATCAGAGCCGGATTTGAAAAATACCATCCAGAGTTTTCATTATTATCATTATCCTGGTCAGTAGGTATCGCTACAGTTGCGGAATTCTCCGCATTTTCGATACTGTCCTGTTGCTTCTGTTCCAAATAGCGAAGATATTCACGAACAGCTGCTATCTGCTCCTTATGACTCAGTTGCGCCAGGGCTAGTAAGCTATCCTGTTCATGAATCACGGCCGCCGGCCCGGATACTTCTTTGAGCCCCTTGCTTCTCTGCGTTGCCCTTACTATTGCTTCGTCCTTTGGCGCAGCAGAAGAATATTTAATAGCGCTGTCATAGGCATTCTGGGCACTTGGATATTGAGCAGCAGAATAATAGACATCCCCCAGGGCTGCAAATGATAATGCTTTTTGTTTTTTGGTAGCCTTGGGAGTTGTAGTGCTCTTGGTCAGGTATTTGATAGCATCACTGCTTTTACTTGCTTTCGCAGCGAGTTGGCCAAGTACAAAATACACCTGGTCATAGTAATTTACATACTTACCATCATTAAGTATTTTTTTCAATGGCGTAATTGCATCTTCTATATTCTCCCCTGCCAGCAACCGGTTATAAGCAATATACTTACGGCTATAAAAATCCATTTCGAGCTTAGGAAAATAAGTCAATACCTTTTCAAAACTATTTGCTGCCTCTGTATAATTCTCCATATCCTGCTGCAACTGCCCATTCAGGAATGCTGCACGAAGGCGCAGCCAATTAGGCAGGTTATTGTCTTCCATAGCTATCGAAAGTTGCTCAGATGCTGCCACATTGTTTTTTTCAGCCAGGTCAGCAAATGCTCTTTCCACCGCGAGGCGGCCTTTAAGGTTCTCCGGCAATTTACTATCTGACTCCAGCAGTGACAACACCGATTGTGTATTCTCCACATTATGCGATTCAGTATAGGTGCGTGCCAGCCAGAGCACAGCTTCATTATGCACCGACTTATGTTTTAAGAAATCCAGTTTGGATTTATTTTCTTCCTCCAGTATAGAAGGTGCATCTTTCGATTTATTATTGCTGCTATAGCCGTTTTTCACCGCTTGTTTCTTCTTTTCTTCCTCATCTTTACTGATGATATAACGGAAAGCAATAGCTGCATTGTTAAAGCCTCCTTTATAGTAGTAAGCCTCACCCAGCAGCAGGTACAGATCGTTAGACCACTTGACTCGCGGATCATGTATCTGTATGCCGATGGATATTTTATGAATAATACTATCCATATCCCTGGCTATCATAGACGAATCCCGATTCGGATCGAAGGGGTACAAACCTATTAGGGAGTCATAATTCTCCTTACGCGTTCGCTGCATATTATCCAATGCCTCCCCCATCTTTTTATTGGCATTAAAATAATAATTATAGTGGGTAAATGAATTTTGCAAACCCCTCCGCACGGGCGACCACTTCTTTTTCAGCATTGATTTATTAGACCACGCCTCATGCTTTTGCTTCATTTTGATCTCCAGCTTTAGTTTCATGGAGTCCAGTTTCTTTTTTTCTTTCGCCTTAGCTAATAACTCTTTTTGAGCCTTTACTTTGGCCAGGCTATCAGCTCTTGCTTTTCTTACCAGTTTAATACTGTCAATATATTTATCCCTTACCAGCTTTGTACTATCAGTAATGTGTTTACGGGCCACTTTTGCACTATCCAGGGTATGCTTACGCCATGTGGCAAGACTATCCCTGAAGTGCTTTTGTACCGTCTTAATACTATCCATCCGGTTATGTCTTACTATAGAAACACTATCGGCATAACGCTTACTTGTTTTATACTTTTGTATTACTGCAAGACTGTCTGATCTTCTCTTTTGCACAGTTCTTATACTGTCTGTCCTTGCTTTCCTTATTGCAGTAAGGCTGTCCGTTATTTGTTTTCGAACATCTTTAAGCGAATCCATTTTCATTTGCCTTGATTTTGTCAGGGCTTTTGTTTTTTGCGCACGTGCATGTGTCACGCTGTCTTTATAATGCTTGCTGTTACGATATTTGTTGATCGCAGCTGTACTATCCAATGCATGTTTACGCACAGCCTGGATGCTATCAGTTCTTTGTTTGCGGGCTGTGTTTGTGCTATCAGTAATATGCTGGTGAGCTTCGCGGGTGCTGTCTATTATATGAGTTCTTGCAGCTTTTGTGCTATCGGTAATATGCTGCCGGGCATCGCGCAAACTATCTGCCTTTTCTACACGGGCTTGCCTCACGCTATCCGGATTGCTTTTGTGGCTGGTATCCGATACGTCTTCCAAATCATCATCCACAGTCCTGATCATGACATGTGAATACGTAAGGCTATTAAACAGGAAAAAACCTAATACAAAAAATAATATTAACCTAAACTTCAATGTGTTATTTCTTTTGCCCTCTGATACAACGTAAATGCAGCAATATTATTATATAAATATTGTCTGAAGAGGGGTAAAAATCCTAATGGTTCAAAAATAGTCAAAAAAGCATATAAACCCACGGTCAATTAATTGTAAATTAACAAAATAGAATCCCTGTTTATCGATCAATCTCCCATAATTTCGATAGAATAAACACGGCGGCAGGTTGTTATATAACGAGCAATAAATAATTGAAAAAATGGCAGACAATCAAAATACAAATAAATCAATGCGATATGCCAGTCTTGCCACACAGTGGATGGTGATGTTGCTTCTGGCTGTTTGGGGCGGGCATAAACTTGATGAAAAATTAAATTGGAGACTACCTTTATTTTTAATTTTATTCCCCTTAATTTCATTGGCCCTATCATTGTGGCTGCTCATTAAAGAGCTAAATAAACCGGAAAAATGAAAACAAAATTCAGCATAACAACAATGATTATTTTCTTGCTGCTCAGTGCATTTTTTTATGCACTGAAAACTTATGCTCCGGATTACAGCTTCATTACACTTGAATCAGGCAATTTATTAATGGCAATACTTTCGCTAAGTGCTTATATAATTGTAATGAAACAAAAAGAAGGCAGGCCGCAAGCTTTTGTGCGCGGCGTATCCGGCGCATCTTTTTTAAAACTAATGGTGTGTATGATAGCCATATTAGTATATATAGTGCTCAACAGATCTCATATACATAAACCAACAGTGTTTGTATTGATGGGTGTTTACGCAGTATATACGATCATTGAAACTTTGACTTTATCAAAATTAGTAAGAGAATAAAAACATGAAACAAACATCCGATAGCTCATATTTTGAATACAGAGCAAATAAAATTTGCTTTCCAATTGTGATATATTGAATACGAAGTTTCATCAGTCATTAAAACGATAAATTACCATTTGATGAAAAAGCAGGAAACATCATTTTCATTTTTAGAACAATTTCTACCTCGCGGAGCATACGAGCAGATCGCTCCTTTTTTCCAGACACATACCATTCATCTCACGATCACCCACGAACGGAAAAGTGTCCTTGGAGACTACCGGCATCCGGTTCCGGATGCACCTTATCATCGTATAAGTATCAATGCCAATCTGAATCCTTACAGCTTTCTTATTACATTGCTACACGAGCTTGCCCACATGCTCACCTTTGTGCATTTTCAACATAAAGCGCCGCCGCATGGCAAAGAGTGGAAAACGCAGTTCAGGCATATACTCATCCCTTTTATGGGCAAACGTTTCTTTCCCGGTGAAGTGGAAAAAGCATTACATGCCTATCTGCACAATCCGGCTGCGAGCACTTGCACAGACGCACAGCTTTATAAATCATTATACCGCTATGATGACCACAAACCTGGTTTCAAGCTCGTTGATGATATAGGCCCCAACCAATATTTCGAAACAGAAGACGGACAGGTATATCAAAAACTTGAAAAACTGAGAACACGCACCCGCTGCCGCAACCTCAACAGCGGAAGAGTTTATTTCTTCCAGGGCATTGTTGAAGTGAAAGCCATAAAACGCAAATATACAGTAGACGTTTAACCCCTGTCCCATTTAAGAGCAAGAAATAACTACACCTTTTGGGTTGGTGTAGCTACCATGTAGTTGCACAACTTGAATAAAACACGTGCGCCTACTATTGCATCAATGCCATCTCCTACCTGGCTGCCTGCAGACACTTCATTCAGGTCAAAACCTATTATTTGCCTGCCAGATTGGTGCAGCATTTTAAACAGATAAAATATTTGTTCTGTTTCAAACCCGCCCGGCACCGGTGTTCCTGTATTTGGGCATAATTTCGGGTCAAGCCCATCAATATCAAAACTAATGTATACTTTTTGAGGTAATTTTTCTATTATCTGCGCGCATATCGCTTTCCAATTCACTCCTTCATACTGCTGCGCCTTAATATCCTTGTCAAAGAAAGTAGATACTCTTCCATTACTTTCATTAATGATATCCAGTTCTTCATTACAATAATCGCGTATTCCAACCTGCACTAACTTTTTCACCTCCGGAACTAAATGCAGCACATTATACATTATTGATGCATGGGAATAAGTAAAGCCTTCATAAGCTACACGAAGATCTGCATGTGCATCTATCTGTAAAATACCAAACTCCGGGTGCATCTCCGAAAGCGCCCTGATAAACCCAAGTGGTGTACTGTGGTCGCCTCCTATAAGCCCTGCCTTCTTCCCTTGTTTCAATATACTTTTTGTCTGCCCATACACCCAATCTATCATAAATCGCGCAGCATCATTGACACCAATCAACTTTGTTCTGAGCTCCTCGCTCTCATCCACTTCCTCCCCTTCCGTCATGGCTGATATAATATGTTCAGCATGCACACGATAATGATCGCTTTTTGCATGTATATCCTCATCGATCGGGCGCATATAAAATCCGTTCTTCCAGCCATCATGTATATCCGGATCATAAAGATCAACCTGCATTGCAGCTTCAAATATATGCTCAGGGCCGCTTGCAGTCCCTGCCCTGTAGGAAACAGTCACCTCCCAGGGCACTGGCACCAATACCAATGCACTTTCCTCTTCACTGAAAGGCAGGCCAAAAATATTATTTGATTTCAGCCCAACTGAATTAGGGTCAAATTTTGATAGATCAGACATGGCGCAAAAATAAATGAAAAACCAATAAAAGAACGGGTATTATTTTTCGCATTATTTCAAAATAAAAACAGGGAGCAACAACTCCCTGTTTTATCTAAACTAACTAGTTCATACGATTATTGTTCGATAACAAAATGGATCACTTTGCTATCAGTTCCTGAGCGCAAGTTCATTATGTACATTCCGTTTGCCAATGTACTGCTCAACTGCACGCTTTGATCGATGAGTCCATTATGTACCATTACTTTGTTATTATAGATCACCTGGCCAAGGATATCAGTTATTTCCATGGTCACTTCCTGATCTGCAGTTGTACCCAATGTTCCTTTTATCGAGAAGCTACCCTGGTTAGGGTTAGGAATTAACCTGATATCGCCCGATCCGAAAGTAACTGCTTTAATATCAAGAGGGAATACTGTGATCATTACAGAGTTGAACCCTTCCAGGTTACAGCCGTTATTATTGATCACCTGGCAAGTAACTGAATCATTATTATTGAAATTGCTGCTATAATAAACTGCATTCGTAGCACCTGAAATAACCGTTGAATTAACAACCCACTGGTAAGCCACAGATGAACCTGCATTGGTAACAGAAGCTTTTAATGTATCCGTTGTTCCAAATGGAATACTTGTGCCAGGGCTTGCAACGATCTCTACAACAGGTATTGATGCTGTGCCTACGCTCATAGCTACATTAGCTACAGCAGTATCTACAACAGCACATGTGAAATTGCTTGTCAGTTCAACCGAAACATTATCACCATTGGCAGGCATATAAGTATACATCTGCCCTGCTGCTGATACTACTCCATTCACCATCCAGCTATATACCGGTGAAGAACCGCCATATGCCGATGCTGCTGTAAATGTTACAGATGTACCTGCACAAACTAATGTACCCGGATTCACTGCAATACTTACAGTTGGCGTTGCCTGGGTTTCTACTGTCATTGTATCAGATGCACTTACTGTATCAGGGATTGCACAAGCTGCACTGCTGATCAACACCGCTTTCACAACATCTCCATTCGCAGGGATATGTGTATAAATGTTTGTTGCATCTGCGAGCTCAACAGCATTTAAATACCATTTATATAATGGAGTGCTTCCGCCATTCACAGGATTAGCTGTGAAGGTAATCGTATTACCAAGACATACTGTATCACCCATTCCGGTTGTAACCGTCACAGATGGCGTAACAGGAGTGATAACAGTTACCACTGCACTATCGGCCATGTTGTTACCACAACTTGTAGATACATTCACCGCATTAACTGTATAGGTGCCAGCAACTGCCTGAGGTCCAAAGTTCACAGGAGTACCTGTCGTACCTGACAACATAGAATCTACAAGTGAAGATCCGGCATACAGATAGTATTTAACACCTGCATCTGACGAACTAACTCCTACAAGCGATCCGGCGCCACCTGCACAATAAGGGCCACCTCCTGTAACGTCGTATGCTACTGGCAGCGCATTCACACCAACTACCCCGCTACCAGTCATTTCACTGGTACATGAGGTGGTATTATTGGATGCAATGATCGAATAGTTACCAGCTGTATACGTTCCAAAATTAAGCGGGCTACCTGTACCTGTCATTGCAGAATCAGGTGTAGCGCCATTATATAAAGTATACGTAATGCCTGCCTGAGAACCACTGAGCATAATGTTTACACCCGCAGCGTTCGCACAGTAATTTGCAATACCTGTGATACCATATGTACTTGGTGCAGGGTTCATTGTTACAGCAGCAACTCCAGACATACCGGAGGTACAACCTGTTGTTGCATTAAATGCAGCCACAGTATACACACCCGCTGTTTGAGCGCCGAAACTAAACGCAGCTCCTGTACCCATCACAGTATCTACTAAAGCTGCGCCATTATAGAGGCGGTAATTGACACCCACACTTGAACCATTGAGGTCAACACTGTCACCGCTCATTCCCTGGCAATATGTGCCACTGCCTGTAACAGTATCTATCGCCGGTAGCGGATTCATTACGATAACCGGGTTTCCATTCATCACAGAAGAACATGAAGTACTATTGTTTGTTGCCACTATAGTATACATGCCGGTATCAGTTTCAGATCCGTAATTTAGCATTGAACCTGTACCGCCCATTGGAACAACTCCTAAAGTGCCGTTCATCAGCCTGTAAGTAATTCCCGTTTGCGAACCACTCAAAGTGATGTCTATTCCTGAACCACCTGCACAATAAGCTCCGCCGCTTGACACATTGAAAACTGTAGGCAATGAATCAACAATGATCTCAGCTGCACCGGTCATATAGTTGGTACACCCTGTTGTTGTATCAGTAGCAATAACCAGGTAATCGCCGGCTATTGTCTGTATGCCAAAGCTTATCGAATCAGTGTTACCATTCACGGCTGCACCTGTTGGGATTGAACCGATATATAACTGATACTTGATACCGAGATCAGACCCACTCAACGAAACGTCTATGTCAGGATGGCTGAAACAATAATTAGTCCCTGAGCTTAACACATTGTATGCGGTTGGCAAAGGATTCACAATTACTACAGCGCTATCATTCATATTATTAATACATCCGGTAATGTTATTAACACCCTGAACGGTATAAGTACCTGCTATGGTCATATCGCCATAATTAAGTGGCGATCCTGATCCTAAAAGCGAACCAAACGGAGAACTTCCGTTATACAGATAATAAGTAATACCTGCATCTGAACCACTAAGCCCTACCGGAACTCCTACACCACCTGCGCAGTATTGGCCACCGCCCGTTACATTATATTGGTTTGGTAATGCATTTACTGTAGCCTGTGTTGTAAAGGATGCAGTACATCCCGAACCTACTCCATTATTAACAGTCACAGTATATGTACCTGTTGCATTGGTCTGAGCATCAGGCACACTTGCAATTGCTAATGTGCTGTTTGTGATACTTACAGGGCCTGACCATGAATATCCTGTGACATTCGAAGGTGCAAATGCAGTAAGCGTCAATTGCATATCTGCACAAACCGGACCATTATTGGTAACACTAACTGAAGGAACACCATTTACAGTAACAGCCGTTGTGTATTGTGTTGTAGGTGAACAACCTGACTGCGCACTACCATCGGATACAACAAGCGAATAAACAGTGCTTGATGTTGGCGTAGCCGTAGGATCAGCGATTGTTGAAGACGATAAGCTTGGTCCTGTCCATGTATAGTCTATCACATTGTATGTTTCATTTGCAACGAGGCTCACTGTCCCACCAATACATATCGGACTGTTGCTGTACGGAGCGGCACTCGGTGTTATATGAACATCAACAGTTGTTGTGTATTGTGTAGATGGTGAACAACCTGGCTGGCTGCTGCCATCTGAAACTGTAACAGTATACGTACTGTTCACTGTTGGTGTAGCCATCGGATCAGAACCTGTTGAAGACAAAAGACCAGGTCCGTTCCATGCATAGGCAGTAGGATATAAGAATGTTGAAGGAACCGCAATAAGCGATACTGTACCACCATTACAGATATACCCGGTATTAAATATGGATGAGATTGCCGGCGTAGGACTTACATTGACAGTTGTTGTAAATTGAGTTAATGGCGAACAACCAGAGTGCCCGCTACCATCAGACACTACAACTGAATATACACTTGTGTCGTTAGGCGTAGCTGTAATCGTAGCTGTACCTGCACCTGATACAATACCAGGTCCACTCCATGTAAACTCAGATGCATTGTTCAATCCGTTAGCTAATATAGTAACCGTACCACCATTACAGATGTAACCGTTATTAGTAGGCGCTGCTGCCGGCGTAGCATTTACTGTTGCTATCGTAGTAGACTGGCTTGAACAACCGGAATTAGCGGTTCCGTCATTTACAGTTAAGGTATAGATATTTGCACCTACTGATGTTGGGGCTGCTGTTGCTGTAGACGACAATGAGCCAGTCAACAAATCAGGACCGTTCCACGAATAATCAACAACATTACCACCTGTTACAGATGATGTAAGTGTCACTGTACCGCCGCTACAGATAAATCCGCTATTACCAGCGCTGGCAGTAGGGGTAGCATTAACCGTTACAGAAGGCGTTGTATTGGTTGTAGTTCCGCATGTGTTTGTAGCAGCTAATGTATAAACACCCGCATTACCGGCAATTACACCATTTACTGATGCATCCAGCGATGTTGGAGATGTTATACCTGTACCACCGGGGCCAGACCAAGAATAACCGGTTGCTCCTGTAGCTGTGCCAGTAAGCGTTAATGTTCCGGTAACACATAATACTGAATTGGCGCTGGCAGTTACGCCAGTTGGCACTGTATTAATTGTCACTATATTGGTAGCAATTGTCGCTGTTCCACACACATTCGTTGCAGCCAGAGTATAAACACCGGCATTACCTGTTATTACACCATTAATTGATGCATTGGCGGATGTTGGCGATGTGATCGCTGTTCCACCAGGGCCTGACCATGAATAGCTTGCTGCGTCAACAGCAGATCCGTTAAGTGCAAGTGTTCCACCATTACATATAGGGTTAGGTGTTGCACTCGCTGTCATGCCAGTTGGTATTGTTGGGGTTACAACTAATGCTGAGGTAGTTGCTTGTACACTACCTGCGCAGCCTGTTGCCGATGCTGTTACTGTATAAGCTGTTGCATCTGTTGCTGTCGTTGCCGTTATACCGGCCGTACCGTTGATAGCGGAAGGATTATTTATAGTACTTGTTCCGCCCGTCCATGCATAAGTCACCCCGCTGCCACCTGCAGATGTTGCAGAAAGTGTAATGGAACTACCCTGGCATACAGGATTAGGATTAACAGTAGCCGTAAAGGTGGTTGGCAGTTTATTTACTGCAAGCAGGCCGGTAAACGCCTGAACATCACCTACACATCCAGCCGCCGATGCGGTTACTGTATAAGCTGTTGCATCGGTAAGCGCGGTTGCTGTAATACCAGCCGTACCGTTGATCGCAGTAGGATTATTAATAACACTTGTTCCACCCGTCCATACATAGGTAACTCCGCTGCCGCCTGCAGAGGTTGCCGCAAGCGTTATGGAACTGCCCTGGCATACAGGGTTAGGATTAACGGTAGCTGTAAAGGTGGTTGGCAGTTTATTCACTGCCAATACACCGGTAACTGCTGTAGATGTTGCACAAGCCGGAGCAGATGCGGTTACTGTATATGCTGTTGCATCGGTAAGCGCAGTTGATGATATGCCTGCTGCACCATTAATGAAAGTTGGATTATTAATCACACTTGTTCCACCGGTCCATGCATAGGTAACTCCGCTGCCGCCAGTAGCTGTTGCAGAGAGTGTAATGGAGTTACCCTGGCATACTGGGTTCGGATTAACAGTAGCCGTAAAGGTGGTTGGCAGTTTATTTACTGTCAATGCACCGGTAACTGCTGTAGATGTGGAACAACCCGGAGCAGACGCTGTTACTGTATAAGCTGTCGCATCGGAAAGCGCAGTTGCTGTGATGCTGGCTGTACCGTTGATCGCAGTAGGATTATTTATAACGCTTGTTCCGCCAGTCCAAGCATAAGTCACTCCGCTACCACCAGTAGCTGTTGCAGAGAGTGTAACAGAATTCCCCTGGCAAACAGGATTTGGGTTAACAGTAGCTGTAAAGGTGGTTGGCAGTTCATTTACTGCCAATACACCGGTAACTGCTGTTGATGTTGCACAAGCCGGTGCAGACGCCGTTACTGTATAAGCTGTCGCGTCTGTAAGGGCGGTTGCTGTGATACTTGCTGTACCATTGATAGCTGTAGGATTATTAATAACACTTGTTCCGCCGGTCCATGCATAGGTAACTCCGCTGCCGCCTGCAGAGGTTGCAGCAAGTGTAATGGAACTACCCTGGCATACAGGATTAGGATTAACAGTAGCTGTAAAAGTTGTTGGCAGTTTATTCACTGCCAGCACGCTGGTAACTGCTGTAGATGTACCACAACCCGGAGCAGACGCTGTTACTGTATAAGCTGTTGCATCTGTAAGTGCTGTTGCTGTGATACTTGCCGTACCGTTGATAGCGGTAGGATTATTAATAACACTTGTTCCACCCGTCCATGCATAAGTCACTCCGCTGCCACCTGCAGATGTTGCAGCAAGTGTAATGGAACTACCCTGGCATACAGGATTAGGATTAACAGTAGCTGTAAAAGTTGTTGGCAGTTTATTTACTGCCAGCACACTGGTAACTGCTGTTGATGTGCCACAACCCGGAGCTGTTGCAGTTAATGTATAAGCGGTTGCATCGGTAAGCGCTGTTGCTGTAATACCAGCTGTACCGTTGATTGCCGTAGGATTATTAATAACACTTGTTCCACCGGTCCATGCATATGTCACTCCGCCGCCGCCTGTAGAGGTGGCTGAAAGCGTAATGGAGTTGCCCTGGCATACAGGGTTCGGATTAACCGTGGCGGTAATGGTTGGCAATGCATTTACAGTAAGCACACTCGTAACTGCTGTTGCTGTGGAACAACCCGGAGCAGACGCTGTTACTGTATAAGCTGTTGCATCGGTAAGCGTTGTTGCTGTGATACTTGCCGTACCGTTGATCGCCGTAGGATTATTAATAACGCTTGTTCCGCCCGTCCATGCATAGGTAACTCCGCTGCCGCCTGTAGATGTTGCCGCAAGCGTAATGGAACTACCCTGGCAAACAGGATTTGGGTTAACAGTAGCTGTAAATGTGGTTGGCAATTCATTTACTGCCAATACACCGGTAACTGCTGTAGATGTTGCACAAGCCGGAGCAGACGCCGTTACGGTATAAGCTGTTGCGTCAGTAAGCGCTGTTGCTGTGATGCTGGCCGTACCGTTGATAGCGGTAGGATTATTAATAACACTTGTTCCACCGGTCCATGCATAGGTAACTCCGCTGCCACCAGTAGCTGTTGCAGAAAGCGTAACAGAATTACCCTGGCATACAGGATTAGGGTTAACAGTAGCCGTAAAGGTAGTTGGCAGTTTATTTACTGTCAATGCACCGGTAACTGCTGTTGATGTTCCGCAACCAGTTGCTGTTGCTGTTACTGTATAAGCTGTTGCATCGGTAAGCGCAGTTGCTGTAATACTTGCTGTACCGTTGATAGCGGTAGGATTATTAATAACACTTGTTCCACCCGTCCATGCATAAGTCACCCCGCTGCCACCTGCAGATGTTGCCGCAAGTGTAATGGAATTGCCCTGGCAAACAGGATTCGGATTAACTGTAGCTGTAAAGGTGGTTGGCAGTTTATTCACTGCCAATACACCGGTAACTGCTGTTGATGTTGCACAAGCCGGAGCAGATGCTGTTACTGTATAAGCTGTTGCGTCTGTAAGCGCGGTTGCTGTGATACTTGCCGTACCGTTGATAGCTGTA
>Ga0364860_10384_pt1 | contig 26654 bp, 30 predicted proteins | sample ExccelAu500001D4_FD_206916 | JGI IMG/M metagenome (GOLD analysis project Ga0364860, IMG submission 206916) | Enriched cells from Trout Bog Lake Hypolimnion, Wisconsin, USA - BchlTB.Aug20.5000.01 .D4 | ecosystem: Environmental > Aquatic > Freshwater > Lake > Hypolimnion/Profundal zone | place: USA...
AGGATCAAAAACCAGGATTTTTATAAATTCATCAGCTGTGGGATTTTATGGCAAAAGGGGCGATGAAGAAGTCCCTGAAACAGAAAATCATGGAGATGATTTTCTTGCAAAGGTCTGTGCAGACTGGGAAAAGGAGGCAGCGAGGGCTTCAAATAAAAAAATCCGGGTGGTTCTACTGCGTTTCGGAACTGTACTAGGAAAAGATAACGGTGCTTTCCCGATTCTAAGAAAAAATTTTAAAATGTGTATTGGAGCAAGATTAGGAAGCGGAAGGCAGTGGTTTCCATGGATACATATTGACGATGCTGTAGAAATAATTTTAAAATGTATCAATGATAGAAAAATGGAAGGGCCTTTTAATTGTGTATCTCCGGGGATTGTCAGGAATTCTGAATTAACAAGGTTTATAGCTAATGCAGTAAAGCGGCCTCTAATTATCCCTTTTGTACCGGTTTTTATGCTTAAGCTGGTTTTCGGCGAGTTTGGCAGATGCCTCGCTGAAGGTCAGAGGGCAATCCCGGATAAACTCATCAGGGAGAAGTATCAATTCAGGTTTCCTGACATTAAAAATGGTTTAAAGGATCTGTTAAATTAAGCAGGCTGTATAAAAATACACAGGATTTAGTGTATTATTGTAGTATTTAGAAAGTTAATAATGACTTATATATAAATGTGTACTTGGAAATTAATATTGACAAAAAGCAGACTAATTTTAGGATAATCCTTTATTATTTTAAAATAGAAAAGCTGTCAATACTGAAAACAAGCAAAATTATATAATAAAGAAATTATAACGTAAGAGAGGTATATCCTATGAAAAGGACATTTCAGCCAAGCAGAACTAAGCGATACAAAAAGCATGGCTTCAGGGCAAGAATGCTGACAGAGGAAGGGAGGAAGGTTCTCCAGAGAAGGAGAAGAAAAGGAAGAAGCAAATTGACTGTTTCTGACGAAAAAAGGATGCCAAAATAATTTAATCAGTTATATCAGGGCGTGAAAAAGGCATATTCATTAAAAGGCAAGAAATCTTATACAGACGTATTTACACATGGTAGGAAGTTCAGGGGCAGATATTTTATAGTTTTCCTTTTAAAAAGAGGGGATGCAATAAAGGAGAATAATTCAGGGATCAGAGATATCAAAATTGGGATATCAATAAACAGAAAACTGGGAAAAGCCCATGAGAGAAATCGTATAAAGCGCAGAATCAGAGCTGTTTGTAATAATTTAAAAGATGATATGAACGATAAAATATCCATAATAATAAAACCCGGCCCAGGTTCAAAGGAATCAGGTTTTAAGGACTTTGAAAATGACCTTGTCAGTATTTTTAAAAATTCCGGGGTAATAAATGACAATAGCTAGGATTATCAGCAGAGTTCTGGATAATTTCATATCCAGGATTGCTGTTTCTTTAATCAGATTTTATAAATTGTTTATTTCACCAATATTGCCTGCTGCTTGCAGGTATTATCCTACCTGTTCAGTATATTCTATTCAGGCGATAAAAAAATTTGGAATTATTAAAGGGGGATTTCTCTCAGTTAGAAGGATTATTTCATGTAATCCTTTTGGCAAAGGTGGGATCGACCCTGTTCCTGAAAGTTTTAATTTCTGGAACTGACACATTTCGTTTATATTTCTTGCCGTAATAAGCCAGCCTTTTTTATACCAGACCGGTTAAACTTTGTTTAATTGAAGTAACGTATATGCTATTAATCTATAATTATAAGGACTAAAAAATGGAAAGACGAACCTTACTCGCAGTAGCTTTGACTATGCTGGTATGGACAGGATGGTTCTGGTATTTTAACCCAAGCAAGAATATCCAGAAGAATTATCATCAGACTGCTCAGGACCAGGGTCAGTCAACCGGTAAAGCCGTTGAAAATCAAGTCTCATCAGCAGGGCAGAATATAAACACATCTATTGCAACTGTCAGGCCGGACCTTAATAAGAATGTTAAGGAAGAGACAGTAAAACTGGTAACAGGTAAATTTAATTTTGAACTGAGTAACAGGGGCGCTTCGATAATAAATGCAAATTACAGGGACAGGAATATTGATCTTGTCTTTGGAAATAATTTTAAGTCAAATGGGTGTCTGGACTTTGCGGTACATTTTTCCACTGAAGAGTTTCTCAATGGAAATGGTCTAACAGGGGAATTGTGGAATATAAGGAAGATCGATGATAGAACACTTATGTTTTTTACTGATGTTATCCTTGATGGCAAGCCTCTTAGAATTGAAAAGGTCTATAAATTCACTGATAAAGGATATGACTTCTCAATTGAATACAGGTTTGTTAATACAGGTAAACAGATCATAGCTTTTAAAAATTCAGCTGCGATATTTTCTCCATCAGAAATTCTAGGACCGGTACTTGATTATAATAACAGATATAACCATATGGAGGGGATATATTCGACTGATGGGAAGTACAAGCAGAATGTGAAAGGGGGCGGGTTTTTCTCTAAACCTACTGATCTAAGCCGGAAAGAGGGTGCAATTGATTATTCCGGCTTAATGAGCAGATATTTCCTCCTCATCATGATGCCTAAGGACTTTGTGAGCCGTGAGATGCTCTTTGACAACAGGGCAAATACCGGTTACAGGACCGGGATGCTGGTTGATATGAACAACCTTGCTCCAGGATCGCAGATTGTACGTTCGTTCCGGGTATACCTGGGCGAGAAGGACAAGGATATGTTGAGAGGCGTTGATCCTAAACTCGTAGGTGCCTCTGACGTAAGCACAATAATTGAACCTATCAGGTACTTTGTAATATGGTCACTGATGTGGATTAATAAGCTCTTCGGGAATCTTGGCTGGTCGCTCGTTGTGTTTTCAGTACTTACAAAAATTGTATTTATGCCTCTAACAAAAAAATCTACTGAATCAATGAAAAAAATGCAGGAGCTTAATCCACAGATTAAAAAGCTGCAGGAGAAATATAAAGACAAACCCGATGTAATTCAGCGTGAGATGATGAAGCTTTACAAGGATAATAAAGTCAATCCCATGGGCGGGTGTCTGCCGATCCTACTTCAGATGCCATTCTTTTTTGCACTGTACAGTGCACTTATAAATTCTATAGATCTGTGGCATGCGCCATTTATGCTCTGGATAAAAGACCTTTCAATGCCGGATACAGTGCTAAGTATATCCGGGTTTAATGTCAATATACTTCCATTGTTAATGACTGCGTCTACGCTTATTCAGCAGAAGCAGACGATGGTGGATACTGGCAACCAGCAACAGAAGATTATGATGTATATGATGCCGGTCATTTTACTCTTTATTTTCTGGAATATGCCTTCAGGGCTTGTTCTGTACTGGTTCCTGCAGAACCTGTATCAGATACTGAACCAGGTCATCGTAAACAAGGTATGGAAAAAAGCTTAAATGGAAATTAGGAAATTTATTAATAATCCGGTTAGGAGGCTATGAATGAAAGTTATTGAGGTTGAAGGAAGGACATCTGATGATGCTACAAAGAAGGCCCTTGCCGAGCTGGGTATAAGGGATGCCTCTAAAGTTAATGTTGAAATAATTGATCAGGGGAAAAGCGGAATTTTTGGTTTTGGTATTTCGAGGCCAGCCAAAGTAAGAATATATTACAATGAAAGTACTGAAGATGTTGGAGATAAAGTCAGGGAGATACTTACAGAGCTGATGGCTAAAATGAGCATAGAGGGGATTGTAAAGGATATAAAAGAGGGGGAGTCTAAAGTTTATGTTGAGCTGGACAGCAAAAACAGTTCTGGTCTGATAATAGGGAAAAAAGGAAAGACCCTTGAGGCACTTCAATTCATGATAAACCTCATGATCAACAATACTACAGGAAGTGAGAAAAAAATTATTCTTGATATAGAATCCTATAGGGAGAAGAGGGAAAAAGCACTGAAAAAAATGTCGCGTGATATGGCGATCAAGGTCGTTAAAACCGGCAGACCTCTAACTCTTGAGCCGATGAATCCCTTTGAGAGAAGGCTTATCCATCTGACGCTTCAGAATGATAAGAGGGTGACTACAAAGAGTGAAGGCCAGGGAATATACAGGAAGATTAAGATATCTCCAGCCAGTAAAAAGTAATTATGTTTAATGATACAATCTGTGCGCCGGCATCAGCGCCGGTAAATTCTTCACTTGCAGTAATCAGGATCAGCGGCCCGGACTCATACAGGGTCGCTTCTTTTTTATTCACCAACAACAGGAAGATTAGTCACAGGTATGCAGTATATGGTTCAATATTATCAGATGGCGAGATACTGGATGATGTTATCCTCGTCTATTACAATGGTCCGCATAGTTTTACCGGTGAAGATATGGTTGAAATATTCTGCCATGGAAATCCTCTTGTTGTGAGTAAAATTATGCGTGCCTTTTTCAAGAAAGGCATACGGCCGGCCGGTCCCGGGGAGTTTTCTCAAAGGGCATTTCTTAACGGTAAGATAGATCTTACTGGGGCAGAAGCGATCAATAGTCTTATTAACGCAAGGAGTGATTGGGAGATTAAAGCATCGATTAACCAGATGCATGGGTCATTGAAGAATGAAATACAGAAACTCCGCGAAAAAATTGTTATACTCAAGGCAGACATTGAGGCTGGGATTGACTTTAGTGACCAGGATATCGAGTTTGTATCATATGGAAGTGCATCTGAAATAATGAACGAAATCAGAAATTCTCTTTCTGATATAAGTATGAGATGTTCCGCTGGGGATAAGGCCTCCAGGGGGCTTGACTTAATATTGGCGGGAAGGCCCAATGTCGGGAAATCGAGTTTGATGAACCTTATACTTAACGAAGAGAGAGCAATCGTATCAGATATACCAGGGACTACAAGAGATCTGATCAGAGAGACGATACAGATAAGCGGAATAAGAATAAACCTTACCGATACTGCCGGGATTTGTCAGGCTGGTGATGATATAGAACGAATGGGAATTGAACGAACCCGGAAAAAAATAGAAGATGCATCAATTGTGCTGATGGTTCTTGATGCCACTGCCGGTATCACCGCTGATGATAAATTAATTATCAGCAGTTTTAATGGTAAGAAGGTACTTTTTATACTTAACAAGATTGACATTACAGGAATTGAAATTGCGGAAGAGCTTTCAATGAAAGAAGGGTACAGCCTGATCCCTGTTTCTGCAAAAAACGGTACAGGTTTTTCAGAACTTGAAAGTGCGATAACTTCAGTAATTTCAGGAGAGTTTGTGGATTACAGGAATTCTTTCCTTGCTGATGTCAGAGTGCTGAATATACTTGATTTGTCTCTTGAACAAACGGCAGGGATAGTGTCTATGTTCGGCATAAATGAACTTCCTGAAATTATTGCATTTGAACTTAATGAACTTACAGACAGACTTGCAGAAATTACAGGTGAAATCACACCAGATGATATACTTGGATCTATTTTCAGCAGGTTCTGTATAGGGAAGTAGAAATGTGATATTTACTCACTGGAGAATATATTTCTGATAATATTAAAATCGGTATTAGTATAAGCCACAGCATAATCCTCAAGTTCAAAGTTGTTTTCAACTATTTTTTTATAATCCAGCTCCGATCCATTCAGGTATTTTAAGTATACATCCGCTTTCTGAAGAATGGGAATTGCTCCTGCCCAGTCCCAGAGGAATGATCTTCCTATAAATGCCAAAACCCTGTTGCGTTTATTGTCAGCTGTAAGGCATGCATGCAGTGCTGTTGAGCCTAGGTTTCTCACCTTTCCCCGAAAATTTATTTTTATGTTTCTTATCTCAGAGGAGTAGAATATATTGGTTTCACTTTCAATATGCAGAAAGTGGTTCACGATGAGCCTGTTATTATTAAGGTATGAATAATTTTCATCAGTATGAAAAAACATATCTGAAGCAGGGGAGTAAACAAACCCGTATTCCGGTTTGAAACCTTTGAATATCCCTACTGAAACACACCAGAAAGGCAGATGCATACTGAACATGGATGTGCCGTCAATTGGATCAATTATAACAGTTATGCTCTCATCTGAAAGGGGCCCTGTTTTATCTGGACCTTCCTCACAAAGGAACTGGAATAATGGAAAACGTTCAGAAATTTTTTCAATTAAAAATTTCTGAACCCACAAATCGGCCTGAGTAACTATTGTACTGTCGTCTTTACGTTGAATATCAAGCTTTTCTCTCTGAAATTGAAGAGCCTGTCTGCCTGCAGTGTTTATTATCTGCAGGAAAAATTCTATATCTGTTATGGTAAGTATGCTCAGGGTGTAAACTCCTTGGTCTTGCTGTTTTATTCTCCCAGGTATGCTGCTTTAACTTTGGGATTTACAAGCAGGTTAGTGCTTAAGTCTTCCAGAACGAGGTTCCCTGTTTCCAGCACGTAACCTTTGTTGGAAATACTCAGGGCCATCCGGGCATTCTGTTCAACAAGAAAAACCGTTACATGTTCCTCTCTGTTTATTCTCTGAATTGTATCGAATATGTTTTGTATAATTATCGGCGCAAGACCAAGTGCCGGCTCATCAAGAAGAAGCAGCCGTGGTGAACACATGAGAGCCCTACCTATTGAAAGCATCTGCTGCTCTCCACCTGAAAGTGATCCTGCTAACTGTTTTCTCCTGTCGTGAAGAATCGGGAACATCGCATATTTTTCCTCTATCCGCTTTTTTTTCTCAATTTTATCTTTAAGCAGATATGCACCCATTTCAAGGTTTTCCTGCACTGTCATCTCAGCAAAAACTCCTCTTCCTTCAGGTGCCATTGCGATACCTCGTGCGATTATCCTGTTAGTTCCGAGAGTATATTTGCCCATTTCGCTGTTTCTGGAAGAGGAAATAACTTCTTTATTATATAATATCTCACCTTCCAGGAGAGGTTCAAGCCCTACTATTGATTTAAGCAGAGTCGATTTCCCTGCCCCATTTGCTCCTATTAGACATGCTATTTCTCCTTCGTCAATTGATAGGTTTACACCTTTCAATGCTTCGATATTGCCATAGCTTACATGAATGTTTCTCAGCTCAACTATCGTGTTACTCATCGGTTTTTCCTAAATATGCTTCAATCACTTCTTTGTTATTCTGAATATGCCCTGGTGTGCCTTCTGCAATTTTACGACCGTAGTTGAGAACAATTATTTTATCACAGATATTCATCACAAGCTTCATGTCATGTTCTATGAGAACAACTGTTATTCCGAGGCCCCGGATGCGTTTGATCGTAGCCATGAGTTCCTCGGTTTCCTGAGGGTTCATTCCGGCTGCGGGTTCATCCAGAAATATTACCTCGGGCTCAGTCGCCAGAGCTCTGGCGATTTCAAGCTCGCGCTGTTTCCCATAGGGAAGGTTTCTTGCATATTCATCACGGTATTCCAGAAGGTTAAAAAAATCCATCCACTTCAGGGAATTTTCGTAGATATCCTTTTCTTCTTTGTGCACGTAAATTCTTCCGAGAATAAAATTGAGTGCACGGTATTTTGTAATAAATGGATGGTTGGCCCTGAAATGTCTTCCTATCATAACATTTTCAAATGCTGTCATTTCTTTAAAGAGTCTTATATTTTGAAAAGTCCTGGCGATACCAATCCTCGTAATCTGGTATGCAGGCATCGGCGTTATGTCCCTCCCATTAAAAAATACATAACCGCTGGTTGGGTAGTCGAGTCCGGTGATTGTATTGAAAAGAGTTGTCTTCCCTGCACCGTTTGGGCCAATAAGTCCGGTAATTGAGTCTTTGTCTATTTCGATGTTTACATCGGAAACTGCAACAACTCCTCCGAACTCTCTCCTTAAATCCTGTGTATATAATAAAGGCACTTTACTTCTCCAGATGTAATATTTCTTCTTTAATAATTTTAGCGTAGTTAAGTTTTATTCTACCTATTATTCCCTGGGGTCTGTAGATCATCATGAAAACAAGGATGAAACCGAATAGTACCTGATTAAGCTGTGGTGGTATAATATTGGAAATCCCCAGCAGTCTCGGGAGTTCTGATGATACAACAATAAGGATGGCACCAACTATAGTGGCTGCATTGTTTCCAAGACCTCCAAGTACAATCATACAGAGTATCGTTATAGACATCATAAAATCGAATGTATTTGGAGCTACTGACTGGTTGTATGCAGCGAAAAGGCTTCCCGCAAGACCTGCGAAAAATGCACCTAAGGTAAAAGCACCAATTTTATATTTTGCTGTGTTTATTCCCATGGAAGAAGCCGCAATCTCATCCTCTCTAATAGCTTCAAGAGCTCTTCCTATTCTTGATCTGACTATGCGTCTGACGATATAGTAGGCGATCGCTACAAAAATCCAAATTATAAGGGTCCATGGGAGTTTATCCAAAGATGTAAATGTAAAATTTAAAAGTTTCAGCCCGGGTATTCCATTGATACCCATAGGTCCCTTTGTCATATTATCCCAGTTAATGATTATATTTTTTACAATCTCTCCAAAGCCGAGTGTAGCAATTGCAAGATAATCGCCTCTGAGTCTTAATGTGGGTATCCCTATAAGTATACCACAAAGTGCGGCAATCAGTCCTGAAATAATAAATGCCATCCAAAAATTGATATTAGCTGTTGTCATTAGGATTGCAGTTGAATAAGCTCCAATTCCGAGAAATGCAGCCTGACAAAGAGAGAGCATGCCTGTATAGCCTACTATTAGATTAAGTCCGATTGCGGCTATCCCGAAAATCCCGATATATATAAAAATCAGTAAAATAAAGTTCAGCATTTTTACACCTTTTCTTTGATATTCTTGATCAGAATACCACTCGGTTTGACCAGTAGAATAATAATTAATACAGAAAATGCAATAGTATCTTTAAGTCCCTGGGGTATGCCAAGTATCACCACTCCGAATGTTTCTAGAAGGCCAAGAACAATTCCTCCAAGCATTGCACCGCTGATATTTCCTATCCCTCCGACAACAGCAGCAATAAACGCTTTAAGACCTGCCATTTGTCCTATAGTGGGATAGACCTTGAATTCCATAGCTATCAGTATACCAGCGACTGCTGCCAGTGCTGAACCTATTGCAAATGTCAGCGAAATTATAAAATTTACATTAATTCCCATAAGTGATGCAACAGACTGATTCTGGCTTGTTGCTCTCATGGCTTTACCCAGCCTTGATTTATCAATAAAAAGCTTAAGAGAAATCATCAATATAAGGCCAACTATTAGTATCATTATCTGGTTTGGGGTTATGCTGGCTCCCCCGATCATAATCGTTGAATTATTGAATGGATAATCAAATTTTTTTGATTTTGTGCCGAAAAATAATGCCGCAAGATTCATAAGGATGATTGAAACACCAATTGCGCTTAGCAGTGGAGCAAGTCTCGGTGCTTTTCTTAATGGCCTGTAGGCGATTCTTTCTATTGTTACACCGAAAAAAGCGCTTACAAACATGGCAAATATCATAGATAAAATAAAAGCCAACATTACCCGTATTCCACCATCTGCGGGATTACATAATATATTAAAAAGATAGTAGCCGGCATATGTTCCTATCATCAGGATCTCGCCATGTGCAAAGTTTATAAATTTTAAAATACCATAAACCATCGTGTAACCTAGTGCAATAAGCGAGTATATTGCACCAAGAGTCAGTCCATTAATCAGGTGCTGTAAAAGTTCATTTGATGGAATGTTAAAAAGATTCATCTACATTACTTCCTATGTTAAATAGACAAAGACAAGCCGCGGCTGTACTGCGGCTTGTCTGCGGATCATTTTATTTGATCTCTATAAGTTTTTCGCCGTCAAGCTGAAACATTTTAATCTGTTTGTATTTTTTCTTTTCAACTGTGTAAATGCCGATATTTGAAATAAGATCTCTGTCGGTTGCGAAAGTAATTTTTCCTGAAGCACCATCAAAGTCTTTGGTTTTTGCAACAATCTCTCTCATCTTATCCCTGTTTATTAAAAGACTATCACCTGATTTTTGCGCAACTGCTTTGATTGCATTAAGGATAATTCTTGCCCCGTCATATGCATTGAGGCTGAATGCATCCGGTTTATCACTCCACCTGGACTGGTATTTTGCTTCAAAATCAGTCCTTGTTTTGCTAGCAGGCTGCTGAGCTGCCTGGGTAAAAATTACGCCGTTTGCAAGATCCCCTGCAAGATCAAAAATCTGAGGATTTGAGAAACCGTCAGCGCTGTATATTTTAACTTTGAGTCCAAGCTGTTTTGCCTGCTCAAGGATCTGTGCTATTTCAGCTACATAATTTGGAATATAGAGTGCTTCGGGATTTGTGCCTTTAATCTTTGTAAGCTGGGTCTTAAAATCTTTATCACCCTGCAGGGCTGTTTCTTCCGCTATAACTTTTCCGCCCTCTTTTTCAAACTGGGTTTTGAAGTCCTTTGCCAGTCCCTGGCTGTATTCATTTTTAACATATAGTATAGCAACATTTTTAATCTTTTCAACAGTCGCAAGATATTTACCAAAAACTACAGCCTGAAGAGCATCACTCATTACATCCCTGAATATAAAAGCACCTTTACTGGGGAGATCTTTATGTGTAGATGATGGTGAAATCATTACTATTTTAGCTGCTTCAGCTTTGGGAGCTACCTGAAGAGATACAGAACTGAATACTGCTCCAACCAGACCGAAAACCTTGTCAACACCAGCAAGCTTTTCAATCGCAGGATCACCCTTTTCTACCTTTCCTTCATCATCTTCAATAATAAGTTGAACTTTAAAACCGTTTACCCCGCCAGTTGCATTAAATTCATCAACAGCTATCTTAACAGCCTGGCTCATCAGTTTGCCGTAGTTTGCTGCATCACCAGTCATTGGTCCCATGAAAGCAATTTTTACCGTGTCGCCTGATTTAATCATTTCACCTTCTTTTCCACAACCAATTGTGAAAAGAAGCATAAGTGAAAACAGAAATACCATCAACTTCTTCATATAGACGCTCCTTTTAATATTTTAATAAGTGAATTATTTATTATATTACTAGGCATTAAAGCCTTAAATATATTCTTCAGTAAAAAAATAAATTCAGCAATTATAATTAATTCAGCTGTTATTAACAGCTCATTATTGCAGGGGTCTAGGCATGCATCGGCCATTGCTTTGGTAATGTTCCAGTCAGAAAGAGTTTATAATGTTCACCTTTTTCTGACTCTTGGCTGATTCTGTCAATTATATAATTCTGCATAACTCTTTTTCATATGCTCAAAATTGATATAAATTACTGCCATCGTGTAATACAAATCCCGGATGATTTGAATTTCTGTATACAGTTATTACTGTATTATGGAATATATGGAAAACCGGTGGAGGAGTCAATTGCAATTCCTGTGGCACTCCGAACCTGCAATTTATGGCAATATAATTATCCTCTATAAGCGCTAAAATAATCTGAAAAATTTATTATTAAAAGATGAATAGGGGAAGCATTAAACAATCTAACTTTTTTCTGAGCATTATTAAACCTTTGATTAAAAGTTTTTTTTATGAAACTGATATCCGGTCAATTCAGAAGAAGTAAATTGTATTAATTTTGTTTGACACCCTCAGCCGAAAGTAGAGATTCAGGATTATGAACCTTGCAGCGGGAAATACATTTTATATGGCACCAATGGCAGAAATAACTACACCTTCTTTCAGGAGGTGTATTCGGAGTTTCAGCAATGAAGTAATTCTTCATACTGAGATGCTGAGTGCCGCTGCAATTACGGGTTTTGCCATACATAATGAGCCGCTAATGCACATTGATGATTGTGATGATCCAATAGTATATCAGATATTGGGGAATGACCCGGCCGTAATGGCTGACGCCTGTATCTTGCTTAAAGAGAGAGGTGCTCGAAGGATTGACATCAATATGGGCTGCTCCGCTCCTGATATACTTAAAAAATGTCAGGGCTCAAAACTCCTCACTGATATAAAACTGGCCGGAGAGATTGTCAACCAATGCAGGCGGTCTTTCAACGGTATACTTTCTGTTAAAATGAGAAGCGGTTATGAAAACAGCAATATACAACACCTCCTTGAATTTGCCCGGATGCTTCAGTCCGCCGGAGTGGACTATATTACACTGCATCCCAGATATGCAAGACTTTCATTTAAAAGGACAGCTGACTGGCGCCTTGTGAAAATTCTTAAGGATAACCTCAGCATCCCGGTTGTGGGGAATGGTGATATATCTACTCCCGAGGAGGCTGTTGCGCGAATTAAGGAAACCGGCTGCGATGGCGTGATGATAGCCAGAATGGCGGTACAGTGCCCATGGATATTCAGGGCAATCATTGATCTGGTATCAAAGGGTTGTTACAGGATTGAGGTTGACATGGAAAATATTTTTACAGGAATGCTCCATGATTTGAAGAATTTTTTTCCAGAAAATCTCCATAGAAGCAGGGCGCACAGGTTTTGCTTCTATTTTTCAAGAAATTTTTATTTTTCACATGATCTTTTTAAAAAAATTAGAAATGTTGACAGAATTGAATTCATGATAAATATTATTGAGGACTATTTTTCAAGGAACCCCCACGAGCGGGTGAAAGTTTTTGAAGGAGGAACTGTTCATGGAATATATGAGAGTTTGGACCGAAATTGAGGTTGATGATGTACAAAAACATATAATAATGGTTGAGGACAAGTTTGGACATTGTCCCGGGTGCAAACAGATAGGAATCGAACTTAAAGATCTTAAAAAATGTCCAGGATGCGGAAGGGAATTTAAATATGTTACATCAAAGGATGCAAAGAGCGGTAAAACTGAAATTGTCATGAGGACAAAAAAAAAGCTGCCGGATCTGATATTTGTTGATTATGACGATTATGACAGGGTTACCGGAAAGAAAAAGGCAGAGAGCCTTTTTAATATATAATCAGAATATCTGATCCGGACGTTTTTTTGATTCTGTTACATATCTTTTATAATAGAGAAATGCTTTAAATGAATCGCCCAGCATGTCATATACTGCCCCGATATTATACAGTGCTTCGATATATTTTTTATCCTTATCAAACGCTGAGCTGAACGAGTGTAGAGAATCAATATTCTTCCCTTTAAATAACTGGGCTAGTCCAAGATAAAAAAATCCTTTGGCAAAATTAGGGTCCATTATTACTGATGCCTTGAAGTGCAGTATAGCCTCACCCATCTTTTCCTTTTTAAGAATGTAGACTCTTCCAAGACCGTAATGGGCCAGGCAGGATGCCGGGCTCAATTCCACGGCCTTTTTAAAATTTTCTTCAGCATCTGTAAATTTTTTTTCATTAAACTTGATAACACCGGTATTGTAATACCATGTGGAATCTCCTTCTGCAGCAAAACTATAAGCTGCTGTAAAAAAATAAGTAAAAAATAAAAGCAAAAATCGGTTCATTTTGCTTTCGGGACCATCTGCCGGAGATTTTCGTATAAGAATTTATCGATTCCTTCACTGAAGAAAAAATAAATGATAAAAGTAATCCACAGTACAAGTGTTAGCAGGCAGATAAACTTAAGAAGTTTCTCAGCTCCAATATCATCAGCTTTATAAAATATCTGGATTAGAGCAAGTGGCCAGATAAGAAACATGCCGACGAAAATAACAGTAAGTATCTCCTTGATAAAATTGAGTATAGCTATATACCATCCGGTAGTGAAAGCTGAATAAGCTATTTTTAATTCGGGAAGAAAAAACCAGATGTAAAACATAAAAATTAGTGTAGCTACTATTTTCCAGAATATTTCTATTCGCGGCCGGAACCAAAGCAGTAATAAAGATAGTCCCCAGATGGAAAAAAACATAAAAACAGATTTTATAATAAGTATATTGGAGTTCATTTTTTTACCGTATACATTTTATTTTCATAAGATCGGGGCATCTATTATAATCTATTTTTGTCTATACCCCTGCAGTACAAAAACAGAGTTTATGTGCTGTTTATTATATTATCGAAATTTAATCAGCATAATCTTACCAAAATATACATTAAAAAAATTCTTAAATGGAAGGAAGTGTTCATATTGGCTCATTATGAAATAATATTAACACGCAGTAAATACAGATCTGTTATTTACAGCAAAACTGTATACTTCCATATATTATTCTTGTTGTAGTCCAGAGTTTAAATCCTAATGATAATAATTTTCGTTCTGACATCATTTTAAAAAAAAAAATTAGTTATTTTGACTTTTGGTCCTCCAATTATATATTGAATTTACCAATTTTGAATTATATGTTAAAATATAAATGGAGAATTATTATGATAGATAGCATAATTCTTATAAGCGGTTTAATTCTTTTCACAGGTACAGTTACATATGACATGAATCAGAAACTGACTGATACTCAGAAAGCCGATACTGTTACTACAGAAAAGGCTATATTTAACCAGGATATTAAACATAAGTAGGTGTTTCAGCGGGATTTAAAAATAAATTTATTTATATAATAATTTTTTTCTTTTAAAAAATCAGAGCATTGAATATCACGGTTAATGAGTCCTGGAAACTTTAAGCCGGCTGATCAAAACAGGGAATATGATGATTATCAGGAAATTTATTTTTCTAGTGCTACCGGTAATTTTAATAAACTGTTCTTGTGCTGATAAAAATATCCGAAAATACCGTGTTATAGATGTAAATATCCCGTCATCTATTATTCTGGATCGAATAGATTTGAAAAAAGTTTCAAATACCCTGAAAACAGATTCTTTAAGTAAATATACAGTTAAGATAACAGTTTATAGCTATTCAAGCGGAAGAGAGGTTATCAGCTTTTCTGGATCAGGGGATCTTACTTCCGGCACGCAGCCGGGTGTATTAAAGGGACTAATTAAGATTCTGGAAGGTGATAAAATTATCAGGGTTGAATTTATTGAGGCTAAAGGAAATAGCAACGAAGAATTAGTGTCTGATTTTAACGCTGCCATACTCAAAATTCTGCAGGAATAAATTGATGGTTATCTATCCTGCCTGCCCTGGCCGGGAGTTTTTTTAAATAGATCTTCAGGGATTATCCTGTTTTTTTCATATTCGGCCTTTATAACATCACCTGCTGAAGTCCTCAAGTCATTTGCGATTGTGCATCTTCCCTCAAGGAGTACACCATTTTGTATAATTAATTCGGGAGTTCTGATATCTCCGTAAACCTTTGCTGTCGGCATGAGGAGAACTCGACTTGTAGCATTTATGTTGCCTATAATAAGGCCCTCAACAATGACAGAAACCGCTTCAATATTTGTTCTGACCCTCCCTTCAGGTCCAATGTAAAGCTGGTCTGATTTCAGTGATTTTCCTTCAAAACGTCCGTCGATTCTTAGGGACCCGTTGATATTAAATGACCCGGTAAAATATGATTTTTCGCCGATTACGTTATTTGAGGCATCACCTGAAAGTTTTGCTATTGCCATTGTAATTATTCTCCTTGTCTAAATGGTAAGATCGCTCATTTTGTTTAATAATGTCAATCCGATTTTCAAATAATGTATTAAGATGTTATTGATAGTTGCAAAGAGCTTGCTTAACTATTAAATTAATTATATTTTCATTATAATTTAAAATAAACTATTATTTTTTTTAAAATAAAAAAATAGCGGGATGTTACAAAAGATGATTTCTTCTGATCGTAAAGGGTTTCTGCATGACTTTAAGAGGTCAAAATTTAAAATACACTGAATTGTACTGACAGGCAAACATCCTGTTCTCTGCGGGTAGATTGATATGGAATTTGTATGGATTAGAGACAATGTACGACGGAAAAAAATTAATGGGAGCAGATTTTATTAGTTTCAGGATATACCTGCCGGCATGTTAGAAACAGGTTTCATGAGATTATAAAATAAAATTAAAATAGTCCGGGACAGGTGGAAGATGCCATTAAACAATGATAAATCGCCTTTAAAGTTTATGTGGTTATCAATTGCTGCATCTTTTTTTACGATAACACTTAAACTTTCGGCATATTATATTACAGGTTCTATTGGTTTGTTATCTGACGCAATGGAATCTTTTATTAATCTCGCAGCAGGAATAGTCGCACTTGTGATGCTTACAATAGCAATTATTCCACCAGACAGGGAGCACCCTTTTGGACATAATAAGGCTGAATATTTTTCCAGTGTAACTGAAGGTGTTCTTATACTTGTAGCGGCTGCAGCTATTGGAATAACTGCAGTCATGAGATTAATGAACCCTAAAGAAATTGATTATCTAGGGTTCGGGCTTGGCATATCAGTTTTTGCGTCAGTAATTAATTTTTTTACTGCCATGATTCTTTTAAAAGGAGGAGAAAAATACCAGTCTATAACTCTTGAAGCTGACGGAAAGCACCTTGTGACTGATGTTTGGACTACTGTAGGGGTAATCGTCAGCCTGCTGGTAGTGAAGTTTACTGGATGGATTATCCTTGATCCTGTTATAGCGATTATAGTTGCATTGAATATTGTCTATACCGGTATAAAACTTATAATACGGTCGGTTTCCGGTCTTATGGATTCGGCATTGCCCGAAAATGAACAGTTAAAAATTAAATTGATTCTTGAAGAGTATGAAAAAGATAATATAAGGTATCATTCACTCTATACCAGACAGGCCGCAAGCAGACGATTCATTTCACTTCACCTGCTTGTCCCCGGGAACTGGCACATCAGCCGTGGACACGAAATAACAAAAAATATTGAGGGTAAAATTAAATCAACGTTTCCTGACTCTGATGTGTTCATTCACATCGAACCGTTGAATGATCCGGATTCATTTGATGATTACCTTGAGAAATAGCTGCAGCCTGGAAATAATGTTAGATAGAACAATTTTTCTTTAAAAAACTTGTAATCCAGGCATGATGCTGATTAATAATAACAATCTATCAGTTTTAAATTTTTATTTAATAAAACAGGAAATCAGAAAGAGTGAATTATATAAAAATATAACAACCGGGAGGTTTTTTTATGAAAGAGGTAACACTGCCATGGGGTGATGAGATACTTTCAATCAAAGTTCCATCTTTATGGGAGATGGTATATCCGCAGGAGGCCGCAAACCTGTCAAAAGATAAAAAGAGCGAATTGAGGATTGTTTCAGATGCGTTAAAAAGACCTTCCTCCTCACTGCCGCTTGAAGAGATGAAACTGGGGGGTAAAAAAATTGTTATAATAACTGACGATAATACACGTCCAACCCCTGTTGCTCGTTTTCTGCATCTTATCCTGGCTGCCCTCAAAACCGGCGGTGCACTTATGAAAAACATTATTATTATTCCAGGTCTTGGTATCCATACCCCTATGACAGGAGAAGAAATGGCCTTAAAGGCAGGGGTTTCAAATCTCAAAAATATAAAATGGGAGAATCATTATGCCTTTGACAGAGATAGGAACCATTTTTTCGGGAATACCTCACACGGGACTCCTGTCTGGCTTAACAGTCACATTGCTGATGCAGGGCTTATCATACTTTTAGGAATGACTGAACCTCATATATTCGCAGGTTTTGGAGGAGGAATGAAAAATATTCTACCGGGAATAGCATATGCGGATACTATTGGTATTCATCATGCAATTATAGCTGAACCTCCTTATTTATTTAACAGGGTAGGTATGATGCCTGAAAAGAATTCCTTCAGACTTGATCTTGAGGAAGTCAGGAATATGATTCCGGCTCCTGTCTTCTGTGTCAATGTTGTACTCAGTCATAATGGAAAAATTAAAGCGGCATTTGCCGGTGATCCTGTTTCCAGTCATCGGGAGGCCATTATATATAATATAAAAGAATCGGGTCTTATTCTTAAACAGCCGGTAGATGGTATAATAGTTAATTCGAATCCCATGAATATAAATTTTAAACAAGGAATGAAGTGTGTGGGGAATTCTCTTCCTGCATTAAAACCGGGAGGGAGTGTTATGGCTTTTATCAGGGCTGAAAGAGGGATTGACGATATAGATCTCCCTGAAGGTTCAAAGCCGCTATGGCTTGTAAAGGGAATTCTGCGTACCATAGGGCCTTCACGTGTTATGACATTCCTTGAAAAAGTCAGAAAGGGAATGAATGTTGAGGATAGATTCCAGCTTTATTATTCGTTGCAGCTTATGAGGCAGTATAATCTCTATTTTTATATTCCTCCTGTTGTATCAAAGGAAGAAATAAAGAGGCTGGGGTTCTTCAGACATTCGTATAATCCGCAGGATGTCATAGATATGGCGGCACGAAAGATGAAGAAAAAAGCAACAGTTGCAGTCTTCCCAAACGGTGGAGCTACATTCCCGGTGTTTGAAAATTGAAGAACATTCAAAAACCGGGAATTATATTCTTCTTGATATGATTCCCATCATGTTATATGTCAACTGTGCTGCTGTATAATCCGACACTGACGAGCCTTTAACAGGCGCAAGTTCAACAACGTCAAATCCTCTTATCCTCTTCGATGCCGGAATTGAATTTATAAACCTGAAGAAGTCATACCATAAAAGACCACCTGGTACCGGGGTCCCGGTATGCTGAATAACCGACGGATCAAGGGCGTCAACATCTACAGAGATATAAATATCATCCGGGAAATTATCCGGGAATTCAATATTAAATATGTTATCCCTGTAGATTGATGCTGCGTCATAATATTTTATATTGCTGTTATTTATCCGGTAGGTGTGTTCTTCAGTTGAATAACCCCTTGTGGCTATCTGTATTAGAGGAATTTTCAGCTCATGAATCCGCCTCATTACACATCCATGTGCGAATTTTCTTCCTTCCATTAAGTCGCGAAGGTCTGCATGTGCATCGAAGTGAACAAGACCGAAATTTCCGAAATGCTGTTTCATCGCCATAGCCGGGCCGTAGCTTACAGTATGTTCACCACCGAGAATTACAGGTATCTTTCCGGTTTCAAGAACTGTAATGACTGCATCTTCAATTCTTTTCAGGACTGTGGTGTCCCGTCCCCTGCAGTTAACAGCTCTGCATGTGTATATCCCATACTCGATCGGGATCCCTGTTCCATCGAATGTTTCAAGCTGCTGGGAGGCTGCGATAATGGCCCCGGGGCCTCTTGATGTGCCTTTTCCGTAAGACACCGTTTTTTCGTATGGGACAGGGATCACATGAAAAAGAGAACTCCCGGGAGTGGTTTGACCGGTTTCGCTTTCAATAAATGACATGCAATGTTTCATGATAGCCTCTGTTTGAAGTCGCTGTATCCGAATTTTCTGGTATGTAATATGTCCCCTGTTTCTGAATTAAAATAATAGATAGCTGGAAGTCCGATACCGTTAAAAGTATTGGTTTTTACCATGGAATATATCGCCATATCAGTAAAAACAATCCTGTCGCCGGGCTTCAGTGGTTCATGGAACGAGTACTCTCCGATTATATCGCCGGCAAGGCAGGAGATACCGCCTATTCTGTATGTGTAAGGATATACTCCGGGTCCGCAGGAGTTTATTATGTGAGGCCGGTACGGCATTTCAAGAACATCCGGCATATGAGCCGCGGCTGAGGTATCAAGTATGGCAATATGTTTTTCATTTTCTATTATATCAAGCACGGTTGATACAAGGAAACCTGTGTTAAGAGCAACTGCTTCACCGGGTTCAAGGTATACATCTACATTGTATTTTTCCCTGAATCGGATTATGGTTTCACAAAGCAGATCCAGGTTATAGTCATGCCGCGTTATGTGATGTCCGCCTCCGAAATTAACCCATTTGCATTTTTCAAAAAATGATCCGAAACCGGTCTCTGCGGCCCTGATGGTGCGGTCTAGCGCATCAGCGTTTTTCTGGCACAGCGTATGCATATGTAAACCGGATATATATTGAGGCAGATGATCCGGAAAATTTTTACGCGTGATTCCCAGCCTGGAGTATGATGCGCATGGATCGTAAATTTCAATCTCAGTTTCTCTGTGTTCCGGGTTTATGCGCAGTCCAAAACTAATCCGTTCTGACTTCTCCATGATTGCCGGGAGGAATGTTCTGTACTGTGACATCGAGTTTAATACTAAATGATCAGAAAGATCTGCGAGATCATTGAAATCCCTGCTGCTGTAGGCTGCGGCAAACGAGTGAACCTCTCCTCCAAACTCCTCACGCCCGAGTCTTGCTTCGTGGGGAGAACTTGCGCAGGTGCCGTCAAGGTACCTTGATACGAGTTCGAATGTTGAAAACATGGCAAAACCTTTGAGTGCCAGAAGTATCTTAGCACCAGTCCGGTCTTTGACTGTCTTTAATATCCCGAGGTTCCTTTCAAGCAGCACACTGTCGACAACAAAGCATGGAGTTTCGAATAGAGAGAAGTCTGTCACCGGACTATCTCCTTCCACGGGAGGCCGTGTTTATTAAGCGCATCCATGAACGGGTCAGGGTCAAGTTGTTCCATGTTGAATACACCGTCACCCTTCCATAAACCCTTCATTATCATCATGGCGCCAATCATAGCAGGCACCCCCGTTGTATATGAGATAGCCTGGGATTGCACCTCCCTGTAACACTCTTCGTGATCGCATATATTATATATATAGTATTCTTTTTTATTACCGGATTTTATTCCTTTTACTGTACATCCGATGCATGTTTTACCTTTAGTCCGGGAGCCAAGAGAAGCCGGATCAGGGAGAAGCGCCTTCAAAAACTGGAGAGGTATAATGTCAATCCCGTTGAATTTTACCGGTTCTATTGATGTCATTCCTACGTTCTCAAGTACCTCCAGGTGTTTCAGGTAATTTTCCGAGAAGCTCATCCAGAACTGTGCTTTTTTTATAGTAGGGATATGCTTTACAAGGGATTCCAGCTCCTCGTGGTAGAGCCTGTAGATGTTGAATGTCCCGATATTTTCCGGGCAGTCAAACTTTCTGCTGAGCGACATTGGAGGTGTCTCAATAAATGATCCGTTCTCCCAGTGCCTGCACATGGCGGTTATTTCACGAATATTTATTTCAGGGTTAAAGTTGGTGGCAAAGGGATGTCCATGGTTCCCGCCGTTAACGTCTATTATGTCAAGTTCATTTATTTCATCGAAGTGGTGTTTAAGGGCGTATGCGGTAAATACGTTAGTAACACCCGGGTCAAACCCGGAACCGAGGAGGGCTATTATACCGGCTTTTTTAAATCTCTCGTGGAAATTCCACTGCCATTTGTAGCAGAATCTCGCTTCATCGCGCGGTTCATAGTTTGCGGTATCCACATAGTGTACCCCTGTTTCCAGGCAGGCTTCCATGATAGTGAGGTCCTGGTATGGAAGTGCCACGTTTACAATAACCTGAGGCATGAAGCTGTTTATAAGCTTTACAAGTGCCGGCACATTGTCTGCGTCAACCTGTGCTGTGTGTATAGGCCTTTTTATCTGCTTTGCTATATTTTCACATTTTGAAAGGGTTCTGCTTGCAAGGCATATATCTTCAAAAACTTCAGGTACCTGGCTGCATTTGTGTGTTACAACCTGCCCAACGCCACCAGCTCCGATGATCAGAATTTTTCCCATAGTTTCTCTCCGTTATTTTTCGTAGTATGTATAACCCCTGAGCCCGTTATCGTAAGCTTTCATAATCTCAAGACGTTCATTAACAGTAATTTTTCCTTCACGGATTGCCTGTTCAGCCATCTCCCTGAAGTCTACAAGCATCTGTCTGGGGTTGAACTCAACATATGAAAGAACATCCGATACGGTGTCACCCTCTATCTCCCGGACAAAGTCGTACTGCCCGTCAGGGTTTATCCGTATGCTTACAACATTAGTATCACCAAAGAGGTTATGCAGGTCACCAAGGGTCTCCTGATATGCACCAACAAGAAAAATACCAAGGAAATATTCACATTCCTCACTGTATTCGTGAAGCTGGAGCGTATGCCTTACGTCGTGCATATCTATAAAATTATCGATCTTACCGTCACAGTCACAGGTAATATCCGCCAGGACAGCATTTCTTGATGGCATCTCGGTGAGTTTGTGTATTGGCATGATCGGGAATAACTGGTTTATAGCCCAGCTGTCCGGTACTGACTGGAAAAGGGAAAAATTACAGTAATAGATGTCAGCGATGGCAGATTCTATTTCTTCCAGGTCAGGTGGAAACTGGATCATCTTCTTTTTTTCACTGGCTATAATATTTATAATATACCAGAATATAGTCTCTGCAAATGATCTTTCGCGTAATGAAATTTTTCCGTGCTTGAAGTGTTCTCTTACCTCGTCCCTGTAGTAAAGGGCATCGTTATAGCACTCCTGTATGTTTTTTAAATTCAGCGTCTTTAATATATAATACATATTTTTTATAAGATCATGTGAACCCTCGGGGGGCGCATCAGGTATAGCCGCAATCTCAAATTTTGCGACATCAAGCACGTCAAACACAAGTACTGAATAAAAAGCGACAGTTGCCCTCCCTGATTCTGTTATAATTGTGGGGTGCACTATGTTCCCTTCGTTCATGGTGGACTGGACGATTTCAATAATATCAACACAGTATTCATCGATGGAGTAGTTACGGCTGCTTGTGAAGTTGGTGTTTGAACCGTCATAATCCACGGCAAGCCCCCCGCCCAGGTCAAGGTAACCCATGGGTGCTCCCTCATTGACAAGCCCGGCGTATATCCTTGCAGCCTCAACAACCGCGGAACGTATGTCACGAATGTTCGGAATCTGCGATCCCAGATGGTAGTGAAGAAGTTTAAGACAATCCATCATGTTTTTCTGTTTGAGAAGGTCAACAGCTTCAATCACCTGTGTAGTATTGAGTCCGAAAATGCTCCTGTCACCGCCGGAATCTGTCCAGTGCCCGCCTGCTTTTGAAGAGAGTTTAATCCTAATACCGATGTTGGGTTTTACTTTGAGTTTTTCTGATCTCTGCAGTATAAGCTCAATCTCTCCCGGGATCTCGACAACAAAAAAACACTGGAACCCCATCTTGACAGCGTAAAGGCCCAGATCAATGAACTCCTCATCCTTGTATCCGTTGCATATAAGGCAGGCCTCCCTGTCCCTCATTATTGAGAGTGCAGCAATAAGTTCCGCCTTGCTTCCGACTTCCAACCCGTGGTGGTATCTCTGCCCGAACCTGACGACCTCTTCGATGACCTGCTGCTGCTGGTTCACCTTGATAGGGTAGACCCCGCGGTATTCTCCCTGGTAGCTCAATTCTTTCATGGCTTTTCTGAAAGATTCATTTATATGGGAGATCTGGGCATCCAGGATGTTTTCAAATCTTACCAGGAGCGGCATATCAAGCCCCCGCTGGCGAGAACCGGAGATTATCTCCATAAGACTCACCTGCACCTCGGATTTTGATCCGAATGGACTTATAGTAACCTCGCCCCTGGGTGAGATATTAAAATAGCCGGCTCCCCAGCTTTTAATGCTGTAGAGCTCTTCTGATTTTTCAACGGTCCAGCGACCAAGCAGTTCTTTTTTTATCATAGACCCGCCTCCCTGAAAGATATACAAATAGAGTAATGATACAGGGCATTCACAATAACATGATATAGTTGTCCCCGGGAAAAAGTGGGAAAGTGTATTCATATTTTTTAAAAGTAAGGTATTTTACAATAAAAAAAACAGAGGGCATCGAAAAATTAGGATTATTCAGACTTATTTATGCCTTACCAGGGCTGGATACCTCTAATAATGAATTTCACCGGATAAACAATTATCTCATGGGACATAATTTTTACTAATTTAAAGATGATTTCCGGCCGAAATAAAATATAACATGATAGTCAGGTATAATCCGGATAATGAAAATTTCATATAAAAGAATATTATTTTCAACCTTTTTGTCACTTCTCTGCTTATCGCAGAATATCGATGCAACTGAGCGCATTGAAAAACTTTCCAGTCTTGTATTTGACAATAACACGGCGCTCAAGTCCATTAGAGATGATGTGAAGACAGAGGTTTATACAATAAGGAGCCGAAGATCTGAGAAGTGCCTGCCTGAACTGAAATTTTATACATACACGGTTAAAGAGAAAGAAAATTTCTGGGTAGTAATGTCCAAATGTTCACTTGACATGGATACCCTGATGACTGTGAACAACCTGACATCTCCATACCAGGTCAAGCCAGGAACCACACTTTATATCCCGAACATGCGAGGTGTTATAATGTCAGGCAGTGATAAAGCAATTCTTAAGAAGATGCTGATTTATGAGAGGATAGATGAGCATTATGTAATGAAGATAAACAGGACATCCACACTTGATAAAAAGTTTCTCTTTATCCCGTGCGGGAGGGTCTCCGGTTTGGAAAAATCTCTTTTCATGGGCACTGCTTTTGTATGTCCGCTGACCGGCGGCCGGGCTACGTCAGCCTTCGGTTCAAGGCGTGATCCTTTTAACAGCCACAGGATGGAATTTCATAAAGGGGTAGATATGGGCTGTGCCTCGGGGACGCAGGTCCATGCGTCCCGCAGCGGGGTTGTTGCCTTCGCGGGGTATCAGGAGGGATATGGCAACCTCATTATCATTCAGCATGAATTCGGGTACCAGAGTTATTATGGTCACCTGAGCAGGTGCAATGTAAAGCCCGGTATGCAGGTTGTGCAGGGACAGGCAATAGGGCTTTCAGGCAGTACAGGGAGATCAACAGGCCCGCATCTTCATTTTGAGATAAGAAAAAACGGCCACTCTCTCAATCCCGGGGCATTTATCAGGACAGGGGCATGATAAGACTGATTTATACTACTTAACATGTTCCCTCTGGGGATTCAGGGTGAGGCAGGTAATGACAAAATCAAGGTTCAGATGTTAGAAATTTTTTCACCTCTTTAATAAGTTCGTAAATGGCGTCCTCTGCCGGAATGGTATGCAGTTTTTCTCCCCTTGCAAACAGGAGCATTTTCCCGTTCTGACATCCTGCAAGTCCGAAATCCGCCTCTCTCGCTTCACCCGGGCCGTTAACCTCACATCCCATAATCGCGACAGTGATATGTTTTCCGGATTTTTCAAGTATTTCCCCGAAATTAGCGAGAAGCTCCTTCTCGGCGGATTCGGCAAGTCCAAGAATGTCAATATCAGGTGCAGTACGGCCGCATGTCGGACATGAAACTATACGCACGGGAGAATATCGCAGGTCAATGGATTCAAGTATTTTTCTCCCGATTATAGCCTCATTTACCGGATCACCGGTCATGGAAACGCGGATAGTGTCGCCTATTCCGTTCATCAACAGGTGGCCAATGGCGATGGAGCTCTGCACAATACAGCTGAGACCGTACCCCGCTTCAGTGAGTCCTATGTGAATCGGGTAGTTCCTGGTTCCTGACATGAGACTGTTAGCTTCGATAGTATTGAATATGTCTGATGATTTTATCGATATAATAATATCTTCAAAATTATTATCCTCCAGTATCCTGATATTCTCCATAGCAGAATCCACCAGGCTCTCGGGAGTAACGTGAGAAAATTTTTTGCGGTTTATCGACCCGCCGTTTACCCCTATGCGTATGGGGATGTTATTGGCCCTGGCTGCGATCACTACCTCCCGAACTTTCCATTCATCCCCGATATTTCCTGGATTTATCCTTATCTTGGAGGCTCCCGCGTTAATCGCTGCTATGGCGAGCCTGTGATCAAAGTGGATATCTGCTACTAACGGTATGGAAACAGCTTTTACAATTGCGCCAAATGGGGCAATTGCCTGTTCATTGCGGATGGCAATCCGCACTATATCTGCTCCGTTTTTTACAAGCTCATTTATCTGTCTTATATTCCCCTCAGTGTTTTCGATCGGTATGTTTGTCATGGACTGGATGGTCAGGGGAGCGTCACCTCCTATGGAGAGTGACCCTACCTTGACTTTTCTGGTTGTTTTTCTTATAACGTAGCTGCTCATAATATTTTCCTGGTAATCCGGTAAATTTTTCTGCTGAGTATCTTTTAAAATTTTGTTTACATTTCCCCCATCTTTCCCGACTGGTCGGAACATCTTCCCCGCAATCGGGGAAGATAAATGGCTCTTAAAGACAAAAGCCCAGCACCTCAATAGGTGATGAATGACGGATGCGGGATCCGTTTACTTCATTTAAGTAAAAATCCAGCAGAAGGTCAATAAATAAAAAGGCCGCCTTTTAAGGCAGCCTTTTTATTTAAATAGTCAGGTTCAGGTTTAGAAATGGTATGAAATTCCAGCGTCGAGCAAAAATGCGCCACGGCCCAGGTAAGCTATATCAGGGAATTTGTACCTTGCCTCAAGTAGAACGGATAGCGGGGTACTTCCGATTTTTATGTCAGCTCCTGCAAAAAGATCAAGACCTGCATGTGATTCATTATGCTGATTTGACGGCATATCCATATAAGTAAGAGTAGGGCCGAAACCTATAAATGGGGATATTGCCTGTTTGCCCATAAAGTTCCAGTACCAGTCAAAATGCACACCCCAGTCTTTACCATTATTGATGCCGTTTTTTTTCCATCTAAAATAGTCCAGACCAGGTCTGAAGTCCAGGCTGCTGAATAAAACAGATCCCATATCGAAGTAGATACCAATATTCCAGGTGTTATCAGCAAGATCATTGAGATCGTTTTCTGTCCAGCAGTATCCACCCTTTATTCCTATTGCAGCAGCATGGCTGTTATTTACAGCAGAAGTGACAATCATGGCACTTGCAATGAAAAGAAGAATAAATTTTTTCATTGAAATCTCCTTTGTTATTTTTGTATTTTTTAAAGCCTATTTATGATGGTAAAGCAATAATCTGTCTATAAATTTTAAAGGATTATG
>Ga0364860_10127_pt2 | contig 26539 bp, 22 predicted proteins | sample ExccelAu500001D4_FD_206916 | JGI IMG/M metagenome (GOLD analysis project Ga0364860, IMG submission 206916) | Enriched cells from Trout Bog Lake Hypolimnion, Wisconsin, USA - BchlTB.Aug20.5000.01 .D4 | ecosystem: Environmental > Aquatic > Freshwater > Lake > Hypolimnion/Profundal zone | place: USA...
TTCTTTCCTTGAATTTGAAACAGCCGCCTTTATTCAAAACGAACTTACCAAAATGGGTATCTCTTTTCGTTCCGGAATTGGAGGCACAGGGATCTTAGGAAGGATTGAAGGTAAAAACCCTGCCGGAAAAGTGATAGCACTACGTGCAGATATGGATGCCTTGCCTGTAAATGAAGAGACAGATATTCCATGGAAATCGACAAATGAGAATGTCATGCATGCCTGCGGCCATGATGCTCATACGGCTTGTTTATTGGGTGCTGCCAAAATTCTTCAACAGACCCGAAACGATTTTGAAGGAACTGTATTATTGATTTTTCAACCGGGCGAGGAGAAAGCTCCCGGTGGTGCGTTTGTAATGCTCAAAGATGGCCTTTTCACGGACATAGAACCTGAAATCATTCTTGGTCAACACGTGTCTGTTGATTTTCCAACAGGGATTTTAGGATTTCTACCGGGAATGATCATGGCTTCAGCCGATGAGATACATGTAAAGATTCACGGGAAAGGGGGCCACGGTGCCTTGCCTCATTTGATAAACGATACGGTATTGGCAGCATCGCAAACTATTGTTTCGCTGCAACAGGTTCGCAGCAGGCTATGTCATCCCCTCATTCCAATGGTACTTACCTTTGGCAAACTAATTGCCGATGGGGCAACCAATGTTATTCCCAACGAAGTATTGCTTTCCGGCACTTTCCGTACCATGGATGAAGAATGGCGTGCAAAAGCAAAAATTCATATCAGGCGGATTATAAACGAGACATGTGCTGCTTATGGTTGTACCGCTGAAATAGATATTCCCGATGGTTATCCCTGTGTTGTAAATAATGAAAAAATCACTAACCTGGCTCGTGGTTTTGCTGCCGAATGGGTGGGTGAAGAAAATATCAGAACCCTTGAAATGAGAATGACTTCAGAAGACTTTGGTTTCTTTACTCAAAAATATCCATGCACGTTCTACCGTTTTGGAGTGAAAGGAGATACCAATTTGAATACAGGGGGATTACACAGTTCTACATTTCAGATCGATGAAAAAGCATTGGAAACCGGTCTGGGAGGATTAGTCTGGTTAGCCCGGAAGTTTTTAGACATAAAGTAATTGCTTTAAATGGAATAACAATCACATTATCATGCTTCCATTATTCATCAACTACTATTTTCTTGTCTTTCGAATATTCATAATGATAAACCTCCGTATAGAGGGTTTCTTTAATCTTTTCGAAATGAGTGTTTGCAAAATGAATATCATTCGACATAATTAATTCAGGAAGTAAAAAACCATCTCCATCATACGGTGGCTGGGCATAATTATGCGATAGTATCGAGAAACCCAGCTTTTCAAAGAAGAGAATACGCCGGCTGGGAGTTATATTATTTGGCATCTCAACTTCTAAAATAATAGGTAATTTAATCTGAGCCATAAAAATACCCATTGCCTCACTCCCTATGCCCTGACTCCTGTACTTAGGACTGATTGCCAAATGTTCGATATAATAAAACCGTTCGAACGTCCAGTAATTAAAAAGACCTACAAACTCTCCTTCCTGAATCAAGGCATTCACAGACAACCTTTTCTCGTAATTCAATTCATGTTCCAACCCCTCCCACGTACGTCTTTCCATGGGTGGAAATGCGAGTGTATACAGATTGAATAAATTCGAGAAAAACTGATTATTGACAGTATTAATCCGATGAAAATTAAGCATATTTACCGTTTTGATTAGAATCTTGAAAATAGCTTTACAAAGCCTTTTCAATCTTAACATTATTCATCGAAAATTGTTCAAATACATACGCACTTTCTTGTATCAATTGCATTGTTAAACCGTAAAAAAAACGTACTTTTGCGCTCGATTTCAAAGACGAAATTTTTATAAGTTTATTATATTAACTAATTAAGAAAAGTATGATTTATTCGCACGAAGTAGAACACATGTGTGTTGTAAAAAAAGGCCCTAATCATGGTCCTGCACCTATACCTGAAGAAGGGAAATGGGTAAAATCGAAAGAAATAAAAGACATTTCAGGGTTAACTCACGGGGTGGGTTGGTGCGCTCCACAACAGGGTGCCTGTAAACTGACTTTGAACGTCAAAGAAGGTATTATCGAAGAAGCATTGGTTGAAACCATTGGTTGCTCGGGTATGACTCACTCTGCTGCAATGGCTGCTGAAATTCTTACCGGTAAAACAATCCTTGAAGCTTTGAATACCGACCTGGTATGTGATGCTATCAACGTAGCCATGCGTGAATTGTTCCTTCAAATTGTATACGGTCGTACGCAATCTGCATTCTCTGAAGGCGGACTTCCTATCGGTGCCGGACTTGAAGATCTGGGTAAAGGCTTGCGCTCGCAGGTTGGAACAACATTCAGCACAAACAAAAAGGGTGTTCGTTATCTGGAATTGGCCGAGGGCTATATCAGCCGCATGGCATTAGACGAAGACGGTGAAGCTTGCGGGTATGAATTCGTACGCGTAGGTCCTATGTTGGACCTGGTGAAAAAAGGAGTAGATGCTAACGAAGCATTGAAAAAATCTACCAGTACGTATGGTCGTTTTGCAAATGCTGCAAAATATATCGATCCAAGACAAGAATAGTCTCAATTCATAATTCACAATTCACAATTCATAATTATGCGACAGGACAATACGATAGTTATTAAAAGCAAAGCTTTTGCGATCAGAATTATTCGTATGTACCAGTTCATTCAAAGTGAAAAGAAAGAATTCACTTTATCCAAACAACTTCTTCGAAGCGGAACAAGTATTGGTGCTAATGTAAAAGAAGCAATCAGAGGGTATAGTAAAAAAGATTTTCGCTTTAAATTAGGCATTGCTCTCAAAGAGGCAAGCGAAACCGGAATATTGGCTCGAATTACTATTTGAAACGGACTATATTACAGAAAGTCAATTTCAGAATATTATTATAGATTGCGTTGAATTAATTAAAATTCTAACTGCAATTTTAAATTCAAGTAAAGATGATGACAAAGATTCCGAGATATCATAAATTATGGATTTTGCATTCTGAATTTCAATTATGCATTATGAATTATTAATTATCAATTAAAAAAGTAAATTATATGTTATTTGAAAGTTATGACCGTCGTATCGATAAAGTTAACGCGGCACTTAATACATACGATATCAAAGATATCGACGAAGCCAAAGCTATTTGTGACGCTAAAGGCATCGACCCTTACAAAATTTGTGAATCTATCCAGAACATAGCATTCGAAAACGCCAAATGGGCTTACGTAGTTGGCGCAGCTATCGCTATCAAAAAAGGAGCTAAAAATGCTGCCGAAGCTGCCGAAGCTATCGGTATCGGATTGCAGGCTTTCTGTATCCCCGGTTCTGTTGCTGAAGACCGCAAGGTAGGTCTTGGCCATGGCAACCTGGCTGCTATGTTACTTCGCAACGAAACCAAATGTTTTGCATTCCTTGCCGGACACGAATCGTTTGCTGCTGCAGAAGGTGCTATCGGTATTGCACAATCAGCCAATAAAGTTCGTCAGGAACCATTGCGTGTTATTCTGAACGGTCTTGGCAAAGATGCTGCCATGATTATTTCCCGTATCAACGGATTTACGTATGTTCAGACTGATTTCGATTATTATACCGGCGAATTGAACATAGTTCGTACCAAAGCATATTCCGATGGCCCGCGTGCTGCCGTAAAATGTTATGGCGCCGATGATGTTCGCGAAGGTGTGGCTATCATGCGTGCCGAAGGTGTTGACGTATCCATCACAGGAAACTCAACAAACCCTACCCGTTTCCAACACCCTGTAGCCGGTACGTATAAAAAAGAATGTATCGAACAAGGCAGGAAATACTTCTCTGTAGCTTCAGGTGGTGGTACCGGACGTACCCTTCACCCTGATAATATGGGTGCTGGTCCTGCTTCTTACGGCATGACCGACACGATGGGACGTATGCACGGAGATGCCCAGTTTGCAGGTTCTTCTTCTGTTCCCGCTCACGTGGAAATGATGGGATTCATTGGAATGGGTAACAATCCAATGGTTGGAGCTACAGTACAGGTGGCTGTAGCTATTGAAATGGCAAAATAACCCCTGACCCCTAAAGGAGTTTAAGAATAGAAACTCCCCGATACGAATAGGTATCGGGGAGTTTTTTGTTTTTCACATTCCCTTCGTGCAGGAAGAACAATAGAAACGTCTTATTTACATGAATAAATCCTCAACTATTTCCAGGTTATAATTGTTTTAAGTGCAGAGAGATTTAATCATTATGTCAAACCCTTAAATTTAAAGCTATGTCAAAATTTAAGCTAATAGACCTGATAGAAAGAGGATTCAGGAATAGTCGCGCCATGTATAACTACACGACGAATTGGATAAAAGTCAAAACTGACAACAAAAAAACCAACCCAAATAAAACAGGCACACAACCAATAAATGTTACGGGTATTCATGAAAGGAACGGAAGCAGGGGAAATGGCATGGGCATGGGACATAGAAACAAACTAAACCGGATGAAATAATTTCTACTATCCGGGTATCACGATCAATCAGTCGACCATACTATCGGAGCTACGCTCCTCTTGCAGCCACATAGTTATGACAACATATCAAACAATTTAACGTCTTGGAAATATAAAATCCTATCCTTTTAATATAAAAATTTGAACTAACAATTCTATCAAATTGTTTTATTTTTTAGTTTGTAGACATTGAAACCTTAAACCGTAACAAAATGAAAATAGATATTGAGAACGGTCAGTTTTTCTATGATCTGTTTTACCAGTTGTCGTTTTTGCTGGTGTTCATTATTTATTTACTGGAAGGTTATAAACGAAAGTTCCCCTGGTCGACATGGTTACTGGTCATTGTAACTGTTCGCATCTTCTTCATTACAGGCTCTAAGTTTGGTGCTATCACTTCCGGTGATCTCAGCTACTTCATGGAGCATTTCCAATTTCCCGTGCAACATTATACAAATCTGATCGGTGCCCTTATTTTCGGGTTTATAGGCGTCGGGGTTGCTAAATGGTTATTGCAAATAAAGTATCCGGTTTTAGATGCTTTTGCCATTGCCGCCCCATTCGGTATGGCCGTGCAGCGTGTAGGTTGTTTGATGGTTGGCTGTTGTTATGGCACCGATACGTCGTTGCCCTGGGGCATTCAATACGGCATTCACGCCCCGGCCTATTATCATCAGTTTTTATCCCAACATTTAGGCACGTCCGATACGCTTACCCATTTCATTCACCCGGTACCGCTTTATTTCATTATCACTTGCCTGCTAATTGGTGTTACCTTGATCCTACTTCGTCACCGTTGGAAAAGACCGGGCAATCTGGCATTGTTTAGTTTACTGTTGCTTTCGGCAAGTCGGTTTTTTATAGAGTTTTTCAGGGATCCTCAGTCGAACGGTTCATTTCAGGGAAATTATTTTATGGGGTTAAAGGTCGTACAGATTTTTAGTCTGTTATCCGTATTCCTGCTTTTAGGGGTTATTATCATCCGGGAGAAACAATATAAAAAGAAAACAGTTGCGATACTTCCGAATCATCCGCTGCTTAACTCCTCCTACCTGCTTCTGTTATCGGTATTGCTTTACGTTACCCGGCAGTGGTTTTCGGATATGGAATTTCAGGTATTGCTTGTTACCCTGATTCCGGCAGCTGTTTCGGTAGTCAGCCATTTACTTACTACCTGCTTTACAAACCCGATACGGATCTCTACCGTTTCGTTGTTGCTGTTGTCACTGCTTATCATGTCCCAGACCAGCCCCCAAAGTAAAAGCACCAGCTATCAAACTATCCGGGTGGGCTATTCAGGCGGTGATTTTTACAATTACCACAACATAGGTACGGGCACAGGCTGTGACAGGCAAAGCATGTCACAGACCTTTAATCAAAACTACAAATTAGGTGGTGCCGGCTACTCATTTGTTCAAAAAGACAGCCTGAAATTGGTTGAATACGGCCTGAACGGTTATCTTGGAATTAAATCGGAGACCGGCTTAACTACCGGCAATAAACAAAACAACCCGATTTGGGGACTTAATCCGTTTGTGCGTATCGACTATAAATGGGTGGGAGCAGGAATAGGAATAAATACCGGCAGCCTTCTGTTGACACCGGAAAACTGGGTGGAAGAGAATGCTCAGGTAATGCCTCAAACAGCAACAACAAATACCTTTATTTATCCACAGTTATATGCCAGGGTTGGAATTGAAAGAATCGTTTTTATCAGCTATCATCTGGGAGATCATTTCCCTGCACCCTTCCCTATCTTTTATAATTACATGGAATTAGGCTCAGGTTTTGGATTGAAAAACGGCTTTAAACTCAGTTGTGGCGCTAACTTCGAAGGAGGCATGTTGCTAAAGGGCGAAATACCCATCATGAACAAGTTAATACTCGAACCAGTTTATCAGGAAACAAACGACAACTTAACGGGTACAGGTCATAGTTACCAGTTTTCGCTCGCAGCACGTTATTTGTTTCATTTTCACCATTAATAGGCTGTTATTTCCTTCATACCCCCTGCAAGCCATCGGGTTACGCCAACCAGTATAACAAAAACTCCCCTGTACGTATGTATATCGGGGAGTTTTTGTTTTATTTAGTTCTATCCGTTTTATTTCCGCATCGTTTTTCTCCTACTCCTTACTTCGTCCTTTATTCGTCCTGCATTCAGTCTTGGTTCGACCATAGTTCGACCATGGTTCGACCATGTATATAGTGTAAATACCATATAAATACAACCTAACATTCATGTATATATAATGCATCTATTTAGATACGTCATATATACATGGTATATACATGGTATATACATGGTATATACGTTATATATATCCCGGAACTATGGTTGAACTATGGTCGAACCATAGTCGAACATAAAGCAAACATAGGAGAAACAAAGGAGGAACTATGGACCAATAAAAGAGATGCAAAGAATAATTTACTTTCAGCAGAAAGCACGAAAGGGTTGAATTGACAAATAGCTTTCAAAAAGCAGAGAAATGATTGGGTACGAAAAATAATTAACAAGGTTATGGATAATTTCAACTATAATGCGTAATTTTGGAAGTTGAAAAAAATCATGTCGTTTTTAGCTGAATAAACGAACCATACTATGCCAAATCAGAACCCGGAACAAATCGCACGCGACAACATTGACAGTCAGTTACTGGCATGTGGATGGTTGATTCAGGGGATGCATCATATCAACTTACATGCGGGTATAGGGGTGGCAGTCAAAGAATTTCTGACAGATGCCGGACCGGCTGATTATGTGCTTTTTGTTGATGGGAAACCATGCGGAGTGATTGAGGCCAAAAAGGAAGAGGAAGGATTTCATTTAAATATCCATGAAGACCAAACGGAAGGATATGCCACAGCTAAACTCAAGCATCTTAACAATGAACCTCTGTCATTCGGATATATCAGTACGGGAGAGGTAACAAGGCTTACCGATTTTACCGATCCGAAACCCAGGTCGAGAACAGTATTCACCTTTCATCGACCTGAAACATTAAGGGAATGGATCAAAAAGGATAAGTCTTTACGAAGAAGAATCATGGATTTACCTGCATTGCCTGCCGATGGGTTGCGCGATTGCCAGATAACTGCCATTACAAACTTAGACAGGTCGTTTAAAGATAATCTTCCGAGAGCCTTGATACAAATGGCAACCGGATCGGGAAAAACCTTTACTGCCATTACGTTCATTTACCGTCTTTTGAAATTTGCAAAGGCCAAACGGGTATTGTTTCTGGTAGATACTAAAAACCTGGGCGAACAGGCGGAACAGGAGTTTATGTCGTATCTGCCTAATGATGACAACCGTAAGTTTACCGAATTGTATAGCGTTCAACGGTTGAAATCAAGTTATATCGCTACCGACAGTCAGGTTTGCATCAGCACCATCCAACGGTTGTATTCCATCCTGAAAGGGACAGAACTCGACGAATCGGCGGAAGAAGAAAACCCGAACGAACAAAAATACCAGCCCAAATCAATACCTCCCATTGAATACGATGGAAAGATGCCGATAGAGTTTTTCGACTTTATTGTGATTGATGAATGCCACCGCAGCATTTATAACCTATGGAAACAGGTATTGGAATATTACGATGCCTTTGAAGTGGGACTAACCGCCACACCCGATAAACGAACTTTCGGGTATTTCAACCAGAATGTGGTAAGTGAGTATTCGCACGAAATGGCAGTGGCCGATAATGTGAATGTGGGATACGATGTATTCAGTATCGATACGAAAGTTACCCAACAAGGTGCCACACTCTGGAAAGGAGAGTACATTGAGCACCGCGAACGGTTGACCCGCAAGAAACGGATGGAGTTGCAGGATGAAGATGAAAACTATTCGTCACAGCAACTGGACAGAGATATCGTTAATCCGAATCAGATCAGGACGATCATTCGCTCATTTAAAGAAAACTTACCGGGTATTTTCCCTGAGCGGTTTGATAAATACGGGAATTTTGAAGTACCCAAGACACTGATTTTTGCCAAGACAGACAGCCACGCTGACGATATTATACAAATCGTGCGCGAAGAGTTTGCCGAAGAAAATAACTTTTGTAAAAAGATAACCTATAAATCGGAAAAAGACCGGAAGGATGCCGATGACAACGTGATTGAAGCAGGCAAGAACCCGAAAGACACCTTATCCGATTTCAGGAACAGTTATTATCCCCGCATAGCCGTGACGGTGGATATGATTGCCACGGGTACGGATGTAAAACCCTTGGAAGTACTGTTCTTTATGCGGGACGTGAAGAGCATCAACTATTTTGAGCAAATGAAAGGACGCGGCACCCGCACCATTGACCTGGATACATTGCAAAAGGTAACGCCTACTGCCAAATACACCAAAGATCATTTTGTGATCGTGGATGCCATTGGGGTTACCCGCAGCCTGAAGACAGACAGCCGTCCGTTGGAGAAAAGACCGGGTGTACCGTTGAAAGACTTATTGCAGGCTGTGGCCGTGGGAGCACGCGATGAAGAATTATTTACTTCGCTGGCTAACAGGTTGACCCGGCTGGATAAACAAATCACTGAAAAAGAGCATACGAAATTTGCCCTGCTGGCAAACGGGAAAACCATAACTCAGGTAGTCAGAGGCTTATTAAATGCATTTGACCCGGATATACTGGACGAACTCGAAACACAGGTACGGAAAGAACAGGCAGGCTCAGCACCTGTGGAAATTGATAGGGCTATCCGGTCAGCTGTTGAAAACTACCAAAACCAGACAGCCAGTGTTTTCACAGGCGAACTGAACGAATACATTGAAAATGTCCGGAAGGCACACGAACAAAAAATAGATACGACCAACCCCGATGAAGTCATTCATGCGGGATGGGATAAAGAAAACAAAGAAAAGGCGGCGGAACTGGTAAAAGATTTTACCGAATGGATGCTGCTCCACAAGGATGAACTGGTAGCTTTGCAGATATTCTATAACCAGCCTTTCCGTCGCAGGGAGCTTACCTACAGCATGATCAAAGAAGTGCTGGAAAGACTGCAAACCGACAGGCCTGCACTGGCACCCATGCATGTGTGGCGCGCCTTTGCTTCGACAAGCTCAGCAACCGGCTCACCACTGAACGAACTAACAGCCATTGTATCGCTTATCCGTAAAGTGAGCGGAATAGACACCACCCTGACGGCTTATGATAAAACGGTAGATTCCAATTTTAAAGACTGGTTGTTTAAGATGAATGCCGGGCAGCATAACCGCTTTAATGAGGAACAAATGAACTGGTTGCGCATGATAAAAGATTATGTCATCCATAGTTTCCATATCGAAAAAGAGGACTTTGACTTAAACCCCTTTAATGCACAGGGCGGATTGGGAAAGATGTGGCAATTGTTCGGGGAACAGACAGAGGAGATAATTAATGAATTGAATGAGGTGTTAGCAGCATAGCTTCGACTTCGCTCAGCTACCGAGGCTTCGACTACCCCTTCGACTACGCTCAGGGGACAGATCAGGGCACAGGGCGTTGAGCGAAGCCGAAACGACACTTCGACTTCGCTCAGTGTCCACACGGTGATCGAGCTATCCCTGAGCCTGTCGAAGGGTAGTCGAGATTAGATTATGAAAGGATACATGTACATATTGCTTTGTGGTAATGGCAATTACTATACCGGTAGTACCATTGACCTGGAAAGAAGATTGCAACAACACCAACGTGGTGAAGGAGCAAACTTCACGAAGAAGCATTTGCCTGTCAAGTTAATGTATTTTGAAGAGTTTGAACGCATTGATGAAGCATTCTACAGAGAGAAGCAAGTACAGGGCTGGAGCAGAGCGAAAAAGGAAGCGTTGATAAATGGAGAAAAGAATAAATTACATGAGTTGTCGGAGTGTAAGAACAATACGCGCTTCGACTACCCTTCGACAGGCTCAGGGACAGCTTCGACAGGCTCAGGGACAGCTTCGACAGGCTCAGGGACAGCTTCGACAGGCTCAGGGATAGCTTCGACAGGCTCAGGGATAGCTTCGACTACGCTCAGGGACAGCTCGAAGACCGATGGACAATGAACAGAACATAAACAATATATTATATTATACTAAAAGGTAAAACAGATAACACACTTTAACCTGTTTGTACTATTAATTATATTGTTTTTAAAGAATATAGAATTACTTTTGCAAATCAATTGAAATGAATTTTAAATTCGACAATAAAGACTTAGAGAAACTATACACCGAAGGGAAGTCCAGGAAATACCGACTCCCTGAAGATATTATAGATAAGTTTTTTGCCCGGATACAACAAATTGAAGCCGCAAATGATATACACGATTTGTGGAATGATAAAGGACTGATTTTTGAAAAACTTCAGGGTTATGAATCGAGATATTCGATGCGACTAAAACTGAAATACCGGCTGGAAATGATTGTTGAATGGCAAAACAACGAAAATAGCATTGGCGAATTCATTATCATCGATATTTCAAATCACTATTCTTAAAAACTCCTCTTCACATGGCAACAACAAAATTAAGACCCGCCCGTAATTTTGGACCCGGATATTTTATCCGCGAACAAATGGAATACCGCAACTGGAGTCAGGAAGATTTGTCCGAAGTAATGAGCATTACTCCGAAACATTTGAATAAAATATTACAAGACAAACAAGCCATTACGCTTGACATGGCTAAAGTTTTGTCCGAAGTATTTGAGACATCACCCCAATACTGGTTAAACCTGGATGCCAATTACCGCATATGGCTGGAACCCAAAAAATCGGAAAAGGAAATACAGGCTGAATTGAAAGCTAAGATTTATGAACGAATGCCAATACGGGATATGATTCATAAAAACTGGCTACCTAATTTTACAAACTTCAATGAATTATACAGGAGTGTATTGGCATTCTGGAATGTAGACAAGCTGGATTTTGAAGCCTGGGATCAAAAAACAGTGCCTTTACTAGCCCGTAAATCCGAAAGTTTTAACCAGTACAAAGCAGCCTATACCTACACCTGGTATCACAAGGCCATACAAACTGCCGGCCGGTACAAAGTCGGGGAATACAATAAAGAACTTTTAATTGAGCTTTATAACGATCTCCACTTGTACACCATACAGGAAAATGGTTATAATGTTTTCATCAATAAACTTAATGAAGCGGGCGTAGTATTCTTTGTATTACCCCACTTACAAAAAACTTATCTGGATGGAGCAGCATTCTACTCCAACGGGAATCCGGTGGTAGTATATACCGGAAGATTTAAAAGGATTGATAATTTCTGGTTTACCGTAGCACATGAAATCTGCCATATCCTGAATCATCTGAATACACATGAGACATTCTTTGTTGATAATTTCAATGACGATGAAATAAACGAACTGGAGGCAGATGCCAATGAACATGCTTCGTGCCAATTAAAGCATAAGGAAATATACAGTTACCTGAAGCCTAAGCTCAATTACCTGTCACAACAAGCCATTATTGATTGTGCGAATGCCTTGCACATTCACCCGGCTGTCATTATTGGCAAACTGGCATACGAAAAAACGATATCCTATACGAACCAAAACCTATTTAATGAAAATGTGCTGGAACGAATTGATCCTGCTTTTATAAACTAGCCCTTCGCCCTTCGACTACGCTCAGGGCACAACAGGGCACAACAGGGACAACAGGGAACAACAGGGAACAACAGGGAACAACTAGGCGCAACTGGGCATGGACAGGATAATGTTTGGCATTGCCGGAATAAAAGGAATATCACTACACAAATGTATTTAAAAACAAAATGACCGAAAATAATATACCAAAGCACTGGCAAGTAAAGAAATTAGGAGAGGTTTGTAATACAACAAGTGGAGGAACACCTAGCAGAGGTAATAAAGGTTATTACGAAGGGACTATCCCTTGGGTTAAATCAGGAGAATTGGATAAAGGTTTGATTCTTGATACAGAAGAAAAAATTTCAGACGAAGCAATTAAAAATTCAAGTGCAAAAGTATTTCCTAAGGGAACTTTATTAATAGCTTTGTACGGTGCAACTATTGGGAAGCTCGCTTTCCTTGGCGTTGATGCAGCTACAAATCAAGCAGTATGTGGTATTTATAAAAATGAGAACATCGATTCAGACTATCTCTATCATTTTTTGTTTTCCAAAAAGCCAAGTTTAATAAAGCAAGGGATTGGTGGAGCACAACCAAATATCAGTCAGGGGATATTAAAAAATTTAGACATTCCCATCCCACCTCTCCCCGAACAACTCGCCATAGTATCCAAAATAGAAGAACTGCTTAGCGACCTCGAAAACGGCAAACAACAACTACTTACTGCACAACAACAATTGAAAGTATATCGGCAGAGCTTGTTGAAGGCGGCATTTGATGGAAAGCTCACTTCGACTGTCATTTCGACTTCGCTCAATGACCCGAAGACACAATCGCTGAGCGAAGCCGAAGCGAAACAGCTTAGTGAGCGTGGGTCGTCGAGCGAAGCCGAGACGAAAGAAGGGGAATTGCCGAAGGGATGGAAATGGGTGAAGTTAGGAGATATTTGTTTAAATGTAGAATATGGTTCATCGACAAAATCTAAAAAGGAAGGTAAAATCCCTGTTTTAAGAATGGGCAATATACAGAAAGGTATTTTTGATTGGACTGATTTAGTGTATTCAGATGATGATATTGAGATAAATAAGTATTTGCTTAAAAAAAACGACGTGCTTTTTAATAGAACAAATAGTGCAGAATTAGTTGGTAAAACAGCAATTTACAAAGGTGAACGACAAGCTATTTTTGCTGGTTATTTAATTCGAATAAATAGAATTGAGTCAATAATAGATGCTAATTATCTCACTTATTATCTAAATACTATTGCAGCAAAACAATATGGAAATACAATAAGAAGTTTCGGAGTCAATCAATCAAATATAAATGGAACTAAATTAAAGACTTATCCAATTCCACTACCATCAATTCTCGAACAACAACAAATCGTTGATGAATTAGAAAGCAAACTCACTGTTTGTGATAAGATAGAAGAAACCATCAAGGAAGCGTTGCTAAAAAGTGAGAGTTTGAGACAGAGTATATTGAAGAAAGCATTTACTGGTCAGCTAATTTAAAATAATAAAAACACAGTTCAGACAATTTATGACAAGTAACGAAATCAAACTTATTTCAGGATACAAAATAAGCGCATCGGCCGAAGTAATAAATCAACTTTACGGCATTACACCTGAAATTCAGGAGAAACTAACGGAAATGTCCGTCAAAGTGCAAAGGAAAAAAAACAGTGCCATCAAAGAGTTAAACGACCTGATAAAGAAATACCCATTCATACCGCATTTTAAGAACTTTCTAGCTACACTTTACGAAAAACAGGGAAATCAATTTATGTCCAACGAGATAAACCGGAGGCTGGTTAGCTTGCATCCGGATTATCTGTATGGAAAACTTAGTTTGGCAAATTTAGCCATTGCAAGTAAGGAGTACGAAAAAGTGCCTGAAATACTGGGAGAAGCCATGGACTTAAAAGCCTTGTATCCTGATCGGGATGTATTTCATTATGGCGAAGTGCTTGGTTTTTATCAAACAACATTTCAATACTTTATTGGGGTTGAAAACATAGAGGAAGCACGAACTCGATTGGATATCATTGAAAAAATAGATACCGAATTCGATTTAAAAATAGAATTATTTGAATTTCGCAGACATTTAATGCTTTTAAGCCTCGATAAACACTTAAAGCAGGATGAGGAAGAAGAAATGGATTCCTTCTACGTTGAACCTATACCTGTAAAAGTAGTTGAAGAGACCACCGAAGCTCCGGTGTTCGAAAATGAATTGATTCAAGAGCTTTATCAAAATGACCTGAATATTGATCCCGAAATCATTCACCGGATATTGCTTCTTCCACGTGCATCAATCATCTCAGATTTACACAAAATATTGTACGACAGCATAGCACGTCATAAAGTGTTTACTGATGATATGGAATGGAGTGCCAAAACACACGAATTCTTTATACATGCGCTGTCGTTGCTCGCTGATTTGAAAGACGACAGTGGACTGGATGTCATTTTCGATATACTCAGGCAAGACGTAAATTACATTGAAACGTGGCTAAGTGATTATCTGAATGATGATTTCTATGAGATTGTATATCAGTTAGGCAGTGACAAATTAGATAAACTGCGGAGTTTTGTATTCGAACCAAACCGGTATCTTTATTCACGTAGCATGATTTCCGGGGTATTGCAACAAATAGCCCTCCACGAACCTCAACGGCGGGCAGAAGTTATTGACTGGTATAAAAGTGTTATTGAAGAGATTCTTGAGAGGAAAGAAGATGAAACAATTATTGATTCAGAATGGATTGCTTATCTGGTAAGCGATTTAATCGATCTGCAAGCCATGGAATTAACGGCACAAATTACCGAATTATACCATCAGGGGTTGGTTTTCGAGGGTATTACAGGCAGTTTGAATGATTGTATGATTGAGATTATACAGGAGTCCGAAATTGTCAGGAAAAAAACTATATTTGAAAACACTTTCGATCGTTACCGCTATTACCTTGATACGTGGGAGTATTATAAGAATGCAACTAAAGATGTTGCAGACTCACCAAAAATTGATGAGAAAACAAGCTATGAAGAAGTTGAAACAATACCGTCCCGGGTAGAGATGCCAAAAGTTGGAAGAAACGACCCCTGTCCGTGTGGTAGTGGAAAAAAATACAAAAAATGCTGTTTAGGAAAATAATGTCTGAACTGTGATTTATTTGATTAAATGATTGCTATGATTATTTTAGAAATCAATGTAGTCAACTAAAAATAAGCTCAGACTTTTACTTTTTAAATATAAAGCAAATCAAATCATATCAATCAAATAAATCACAGTTCAGACAATGAGCAACAACACTTCCTCTATAGTCTCCAAAGTATGGTCATTCTGCAATCCACTACGCGATGTTGGTGTGGGATATGGCGATTACCTGGAGCAACTCACCTACCTGCTGTTCCTGAAAATGGCGGACGAATACAGCAAACCACCTTATAACCGGGCACTGAATATCCCAAGGGAATATAACTGGGAGAGCCTGACAGGAGTAAAAGGTGCAGAGCTTGAAATCCATTACGTCAATTTATTGAGGGAGCTGAGTACTGAAAAAGGCATATTGGGTCAGATCTTTACCAAGAGTCAGAACAAGATACAGGATCCTGCCATGCTGGCTAAAATCATTGATATGATCGACAGCGAACAATGGCTGGTGATGGGGGCCGATGTGAAAGGGGATATTTATGAAAAGCTGCTGGAACAGAATGCACAGGATGTCAAGAGCGGTGCAGGGCAGTACTTTACACCCCGTCCGTTGATACGTGCCATGGTAGAATGTATACAGCCGCAACCGATGAAGACCATTGCCGATCCGGCGTGTGGTACGGGTGGTTTCTTCCTGGCAGCCTACGATTACCTGGTGCAAAACAATAAATTGGATAAAGACCAGAACAAGTTTATCAAACTGGAGACTTTTTACGGCAACGAGATTGTGGCAAGTACACGTCGATTGGCTTTAATGAATATGTTCCTGCACAATATCGGAGATATTGACAGCGATAACTTTATTTCACCGGCTGATGCACTGATAGCCGCTTCACCCATCACCTACGATTATGTACTGGCAAACCCTCCTTTCGGGAAAAAGAGCAGCCAGACCTTTACCAACGAAGAGGGGGAACAGGAAAAAGACGACCTGACTTATAACCGTCAGGACTTCTGGGCTACTACCAGCAACAAGCAACTGAACTTTGTACAACATATCCGATCCATGCTGAAGACAACAGGACAGGCAGCTGTGGTGGTACCGGATAATGTCTTATTCGAAGGGGGTGCAGGAGAAACAGTCCGTAAGAAACTGCTGGAAACGACCGACCTGCATACGATACTGCGATTACCTACCGGGATATTTTATGCCAACGGGGTAAAAGCCAATGTGATATTCTTTGATAATAAACCGGCAAGCAAAACACCCTGGACCAAGGAGATATGGGTGTATGATTACCGTACCAATGTGCATCACACGTTGAAAAAGAATCCGTTGAAACTGGATGACCTGAAAGATTTTATCACCTGCTACCATGCGGAAAATAGATTTAAACGCAAGGAAACCGCTTCGACAAGCTCAGCGTCCGACCGTTCGTTGAGCGGAGTCGAAACGAGCGGAGTCGAAACGGAAGGCCGCTGGCGCAAGTTCAGTTATGAAGAAATCATTGCCCGTGATAAAACCAGTCTGGACATTACCTGGCTGAAAGACAAATCGTTGGCAGACCTGGACAACTTACCTGATCCTGAAGATCTGGCAGCAGACATTATCGAAAATCTGGAAGCAGGTTTGGCAAGTTTCAGGGAGATCATGAATACACTGAGCGCAAAATAAGTATTATTTCTTTAGGTTGGTTGTTTACGGTGATTCTATGTTATAGTACTCTGTTCCTCTTATTTTGTCACGTATTCCTGTTACGCATCAATCCGTGAAAGAAACGGTTAGATGCCTACGCCATTTTAAAACACAACATATCCCCGTAAACCAAATTCTTCATCGTGCTCCCTGATACAAATAAGTTTCAGGGAGTTTTTTCATCCATCCCAGTGGAGGGTTAAATTTCACAGCTATTCAAATAATCCACATTTTAAGCAAATAAATCCACACCATTATCGGTAATACTAAATTATATTTGCAACGATAAAAATGACAGAGAACTAAAATTTGGAATTAACCAGGCTGGAAACTAATCATGCAAAAAATCATTAACTCAAAAAAGAAGATACTATGAAATTATTCGTACCGATATTGGCATTATTTGTAACTGCCTTTGGAATAAACGGAACATGCCAGAGCAATGAAAACAATGCAGCCTGGGAAGTTGCCGCAACAATTTCGAAAAACATGGTGGAACCCACTTTCCCTGATAAAGTATTTAATATTGTAGATTTTGGAGCTGTTCCGAATGGAAAGACAAAAAATACAAAAGCCATCAACGCTGCCATAACCAAATGCAGTGACGAAGGCGGCGGACAGGTACTGGTTACTAACGGAGTGTTCCTGACAGGCGCTATTCACATGAAAAGCAACGTGAACCTGCATATCGATGCAGGTGCCGTCCTATTGTTTTCTACCGATCCGAAAGATTATTTACCGTTGGTTCGTACCCGTTGGGAAGGAGACGACTGCTATAATTATTCCCCGTTGATTTATGCTGATGGACAAACTAATTTTGCGGTGACCGGGAAAGGCCTGTTGGATGGACAGGGGAGCACTGAAAACTGGTGGCCCTGGAAAGGAAGCAAAAACAGCGGTTGGATAAAAGGAGCTCCAAGCCAGTTGGACCAAAACAACCGTCCGCAATTGAAAAAATACAACGACAATCAGGTTCCTGTTGAAAAGCGCCGCATGGGAAACGGAAGTTTTCTACGTCCACAGTTTATCAATTTCATTCATTGCAAAAATATAAAACTGGAAGACTTCACCATTAAGAACTCTCCTTTCTGGGTTCTCCATCCATTGTTATCCGAAAATGTGATTGTACGTGGTGTGACCGTGAACAGCGAAGGACCTAACAATGATGGTTGCGATCCTGAATCATGTAAGAATGTTATTATCGAAAATTGTACGTTCAATACCGGCGACGACTGCATTGCCCTGAAATCGGGCAGAGACTTTGATGGACGAAAAGAAAATAAACCCATTGAAAACGTGATCGTGCGAAATTGTTTTATGAGGAAAGGACATGGCGGAGTTTCCATGGGAAGCGAAATATCGGGAGGCTGTACAAATATATTTGTCGAAAATTGTCAAATGAGCAGTCCTGAACTGGACAGGGCCATCCTGATTAAAACGAACAACAGACGAGGCGGGATAACAGATGGTGTATATGTTCGGAATGTAAATGTCGGCGAAGTAAAAGATGCCATTTTGTCGATTAATTGCAGTTATCATATAGAAACGGAAGGAGAAGGTAAGTTTCCACCTCTAATCAGGAATGTGTTTCTGTCAAATGTCACTTCAAAAAAATCGGATTATGCCATTTGGCTCGAAGGAATTAAAAGGGAAAAATGCGTGGATAATATCCATGTCGAAAATTGTGAATTTACAGGAGTGAAACAAAAAAATCATATCATTAATGTCGGGAAAGTAACCATTAAAAATGTCATGATAAATAACGAACCTCTTAATTCGGAAAATTAAAAACAAATCGCAAATGCCGCTCCACTTCTGATTAAGAAGTTGGAACGATATAATGTTTTGTCATTTTCTTTTTGAAATCAGACCTCTCCCCCTGCCCTCTCGATAAAGTTTCATTTAAAATAACATGGCACTTTATTTCCTATTATTTATAAAAAATCTCTGCGATTATCAAGAGCAAATAAGCATCTAACCAATTAGGTTCCTTCTTGTACCTAAAATACTCAAAAGAGTGAATATCAAACGAGTGAATCCCGGAAAAGCCGTTTTCCGGGATTCACTCGTTTATTAACCTAAATATTTTCATTTTCATCATTAAACCTTTACAGTTAAGATTAGTCAAAGAAGAATATAATAATAAAGTAATACCTTTAGCAGGTGTGAACATTTCATTCCTGCTATTTTTTATGTGTAAACCTGAAATTCTGTTTCGAAATACGCACATTCAGGATATTAACATTATTTTTGCAAAACTATTTATCAACGTACCCAACTCATGAAACAATTCTTTCTATTCATTTCCCTTTTTCTGTTTATAAGTTTATCCGTTTTCTCTCAACACAGCATTCAGGCAATGGTTTTTGACGGTAAAAATGATCTACCCCTGGAAATGGGAGCTGTTCGAATTTTACATTATCCTGATTCTACTTTTGTTCAAGGGGTTGAGACGAATTCAAAAGGATATTTTATTTTAAATAAAGTAAAACCGGGAAATTATGTCTTGGTAGTCAGTATGGTTGGATATGTCAGTTACCATCAGAAACTGACTATGGCACAGAATGATTTAATATTAAAGAACATCCATTTACGGGAAAATTCGCACTTGCTGGGAGAAGTGGAAGTGACAGGAAATGCAGCTCAATTGGTAGTAAAAGGCGACACGACGGAATTCAACGCCACTGCATTTAAAACAGCTCAGAATGCAGTAGTGGAAGATTTATTGAAACGTATGCCCGGAGTGGAAGTTGGTACAGACGGTAAAATCACCGTAAATGGTCAGGCCATCACGAAAATACGTGTAAATGGCAAGAAATTCTTTGACAACGATATTGAGATGGCCACGAAGAATATACCGGCCGAAGTAATTGATAAAGTACAGGTATATGATCAGAAATCGGATATGGCTCAACTCACAGGCTTTGAAGATAATGACACCGAACATATTATAAACCTGACGTTTAAACCAAACCGGCGTAAAGGAACCTTTGGAAATGTCATGGCCGGTGCCGGATTAGATTTGAACGATGATGTACGATACGACAGCAACATGTTTTTAAATATGATGGATGGTGATAATCAATCAACCATAACAGCCGGAGGAAATAATGACAATACGACCCGAAGCAGTCGTGGACGTGGTGCTTTCGCCAATAACAGCGGCCTTACCTCTATGCAAAACATAGGTTATAATGACAATTCCATTGTTAATTCAAAGTTTGTAGCCGGAGGTTATGCATCGTTCAACCATACATTTAATGAAACGACAAACACTTCAAACAAACAAAGTTTTCTGATTGACTCAACCTATATCAATAAATCGAAATCAGCTTCGACCAGTGAAAATTATTCAGCCAATATGCGCGCAGAACTTGAATGGAAGCCTGATACCCTGAATACTTTTTTATTTCAACCAAATATCAACTATAACCAATCCTATTCGAATAGTACCAACACGTATACAAATCTTACCGACTCGACAAGAACAAGTTGGGGAAACACAATAAACAGTGGAAGCGGGACATCCGTTACCGGTTCGTTGGGTACTATGTACAACCATAAATTCAATTCAAAAAGAGGAAGGACTTTCACTGCCAATCTGCAAACTTCTGTATCACAAAATGACAATGGAAGTTATAATTATTCTAAAAACATAGTACCCCGTGATTCAACCATTGTTGATCAACACACATTAAATCATTCCACATCCAACAGCATAAGCCTGAGATTAGCCTATGTAGAACCATTATGGAACATCCGAAACCTTCTGCAAACTGTAGTTTCTGTTAGTAACTCGAATAGCATGTCGGATAAAAATGAATATAACAAAGATGCATCGACAGGTCTTTATGACAAAAAAGATTCTGTTTACAGTAATAATTTCACAAACCATTTTTATAGTGAAACCCTTGAATTGGACTACCGGTATGTGACTAAAACTATAAATGCCATGTTAGGAGTAAAAGGGGAGCCTTCACAGACTTTCAGTGATACTCAATACAGCAATGGATTAACCAGCGACGTAAGTAATAAGGTATTCAATTTCTCTCCAAATGCACGTCTGCAATATAATTTCGGTAAAAAGAAATTTTTACGGGTTGATTATCGTGGTCAGACAGACCAGCCGAGTGTAAGTCAGTTGCAGCCGGTTAAAAACAACTCAAACCCAATGAATATGACTATTGGTAATCCTGCTTTGAATCCTGACTTCAACCACAATTTACGATTAATGTTCTCGACTTTCAATGATAGCACTTTTGCTTCCATCAATGCTTTCCTGAATGCACAAATGACAAGAAACGCATTGGTCACAAACAGCATTTTCGACGCAACCGGTAAGCAATACAGTCAAACAGTTAATTCTTCGCAAGATCCATATAACGTTAATGGAAATGTCATGTTAAATATACCTTTAATTCAAAAACGACTACATTTCAATACAAATACATCTTTCGGGTTAACTCAGATTTATGGTTATTCTTCGCGTGGATTGAATTCGAATGAATTCAATTCCGATAATCTTCCACTTGGTAATTTAAGCAGTACGCACAGGTACAACGCTGGTGAAATGCTTTCATTGACATTCACCAATGACTTATTAGAAATTGGAGTTCGCGGCAGTTTGAAGTATTCCAACACGTTGAATAATCTGAATCCGGTTGTAGCTATTACAAAGGATTGGACCGGAGGCGGAAATGTCATTTTGCACTTGCCATACAATTTCGGTATAAGTACAGATATGAACTATACTACTCAGCAAGGATATTCAGCGATTTCACAAAACCAGTTAATCTGGAATGCTTCCCTTGATAAAACAGTTTTCAACAGCGTAGGTGTTGTAGCTATAAAGGTTATGGATATACTTCACCAACAAAAGAACATTATTCAGACAATCGGTTCAAACTATATTCAGTATAACACATATAACACTCTTCCTACCTACTTCTTGTTAAGTTTCACCTACAAAATAAATAAATTTAAAGGAGCAAAAAATCCTGCAGCACCCGGTGATCATCGTTTCGGACCAGGCGGTGATCATCCTTACAGAGGTGGAGGTAGTGATCGTGGTGGTGACAGAGGTGGAGACAGACAGTCGTTTTAAAACAAACAACCCTAAAATCAGGAGTGATTTTAGGGTTGTTTGTTTTTTATTATCCAGGACTTATTTAAATCAGCAAATCATCCAACGCTTTTTCAATGACAGGATATGTAAATTTAAAGCCTGCGTCCAACAGTCGTTTTGGAATGACATACGAACTGTTCAATATCAACTCCGGCTCCATACCAATTAGTTTTGCTCCCAGATATATACCCATTTTTGGAGCCGGAATACCGACATGAGCACGAACAGTTTTACGCAGGGAATACATAAAACTCTTATTATTTAAAGGCTCTGGTGAGGTACAATTTATAATTCCTTCCAGGGCATTATTTGCAATGACAAATTGCAAAATCCGGAAATAATCTTCAATATGAATCCAGCTAAAAATCTGATTCCCATCTGCCTGTTTACCTCCAAGACCTATCCGGCTTAACCAGACCAAAGGCTTTAATGCGCCACCGTTTTTACCCAGTACAACTGAAGTTCGTAAGGCAATCTTACGAGTATTCTGCATACTAAATCCGAAAAACGCTTTTTCCCATTGTCTGACAACTCCGGCTAAGAAATCATCTCCTAATTCTGCCTCTGTTTCTGTCATGGCGTGGTCAAAAGAGGATTTATATATCCCGCAGGCACTGCCGTTTACCCATAGTTTAGGTGAATTTTTACAGGCCAGAATTGCATTCCCTATCCAAATAGTAGTATCTGTTCTGGAATCTAAAATGGCTTTCTTATTAGCAGGCGTATGCCTGCAATTAATTGATTTTCCAGCCAGATTAATAACTATCTCAGCATCTTCAAAGGCTTCAGTCAAATCAATTGGTTTCCAGGAGACATTTCCAGGTTCACGGGAAACAATCAGCACCTTATAACCAGTTTCTTCAAAACGCTTTGTGAGATAGGTACCAATAAATCCTCTTCCCCCTGTAATAACAACCTTTTTCATATGTGAGTTTTTAAATACAAATTTCGCAACTTATTTTCAGCAATACATTTAAAAACAACAAAAACTCCTATACAAAAGTTGTATAGGAGTTTTTGTTATGAATGATAAATTGTGAATTAGTTATTCATGCGCACCCATTTTCAACATGCTGACTTCACGTTCGCTCAGAAAACGGTATTTACCACGTGGTAAATTCTTTTTCGTCAATCCGGCAAAAAATACACGGTCCAGTCTGACAATTTTATATCCCAGTTTTTCAAAAATACGACGAACAACACGGTTCTGACCTGAGTGAATTTCAATACCAACTTGTTTCAGATCACCTTCTTTTACAAATTCCAATGCATCTACCTGAATAACATCCTCGTCTAATGTTATACCGGCTAATATAGTTTCGTAGTCTTCTTTTTCAAGTACTTTATCCAGAGTCACATGATATATTTTTTTCTTCTCATATTTCGGATGAGTAAGTTTTGAAGCCAAATCGCCATCATTTGTCAATAACAAAACTCCGGTTGTATTTCTATCAAGACGTCCTACCGGATAAATACGTTCACTGCATGCATTCTTTACCAAATCAAGCACTGTTAGTCTGTCGTGTGTATCTTCTGAAGTAGTTACACAATCTTTTGGTTTATTTAGCAGCAAATAAACTTTACGCTCGGATTGAACGGTTTGGTCGTGAAACATGACTTTATCGGTCAACAATACTTTCACTCCCAATTCAGTAACAATCTGACCGTTTACAGAAATTACCCCGGCCTGAATATATTCATCGGCTTCACGTCTCGAACAAATTCCTGCATTCGCGAGGAACTTATTCAACCGTAACGGTTTTGTCAGATCAACAACTGTTTTCTGATATTCCAGTTGTTTCTTATTGCTATATTTTGAATTTGGATCATAATTGTCATCCGCTCTTCGTGCCGGTTTGCGGAATGCTACACCGTCTTTTTTATTATCATATCGGGTTTCAATAAACTCTGATTTATGACCTTCACCCGGTTTCTTGAAACTTAATCTCTCAGGGCGAGATTCATCTTCCGGAGCATTTAAGTTTCTACCATATGTCTTTTCACCGTTACTGTCCGTTCGGTCTTCCCAGGGTTTACGTTCACCATATGACGGTTTGCTGTCCTTGTTTTCCCACGGTTTCTTAGGTCCGAATGAAGGACGACCACCTTCTTTGTTTTCATAAGGTTTACGATCTCCGTATGCCGGTTTATTCTCTTTACTTTCCCATGGTTTTTTAGGTCCGAATGAAGGGCGACCACCTTCCCTGTTTTCGTAAGGTTTTCGTTCACCGTAGGGAGTTCCTTCACCACTACTTCTGAACGATCTTTTTTCACCAGAAGCAGGACGGTTTCCATCTCTGTTTTCGTAAGGTTTACGTTCACCGTAGGAGGGCTTGTCACCACGGCTTTCAAATGATTTTTTTTCTCCAAATGAAGGACGATTCTCATAAGGTTTTTTATCACCGTAAGTTGAAGAACCCCTGTTTTCAAATGGCTTTTTATCGCCATAAGCGGGACGACCTGAGTCTGTTCTTTTTGATTCAGTACTTCCTGAAAACCTGCTATCACCTGCTGGTTTTCCTGTACCGAATTTAGCGGCTCCTCTGGAGCCTTTTAATATCGATTTCACATCGCGTTTCTCAAACGGTTTACCATCACGGCCGGCACCTGTATTCGATTTACCTTTCGAATTCCCTTGCCATTTTTCATTATTTGTCTTCATTCAAAAATTTATAAGTGTATTTGGGGCACAAAGGTCGTAAAAAATCCCGAATAATCAGCACATTTTTAAGTCAAAAGCCTTTTTCAGTCAAAAAAATAAATAAATATTTCTTCCATCGAATATATTTTATCAAACAAATTCTTTGTTATGTTACTTTTGTACATTTTTTAGAAATTATTCATTACCGGAGAACATATTTTTTTGTTATTGTTTTGAATGTAAGTTTGTTTAACACAACCTTTTTATGGATGTATAATATGTACTTTGTTTGAAATTATATTTCAAAAAACTATTCATCATTCAACTAATTAACTAATCAACTAATTAACTACAATGACCTTTATTTCATTATTACGAGGCATTAATGTAGGTGGACATAACCAGATTAAAATGGAAGCCCTCAGGCAAATGTATACAGAGCTTGGATATACCGGCGTGCAAAGCTATATTCAAAGTGGAAACGTGGTTTTCGACACGACAGAAAACGATACACTGACCCTGAAAGAGATATTATCCAAAAAGATTCAAGAAAAGTTTGGATTCAAAGTAGGCGTTTTGGTAGTTACAGCCGTTGAACTTAAAAATGTAATGAACAACAATCCTTACCATACCGATTCCTTGAAAGATCCTTCAAAGATATTCCTGACTTTTTTATCTAAGATTCCTGAAAAGTCTCTGCTGGCTGCTATCCAACCTGAGCTTTATGCCCCAGATGAGTTTTTCCTTTTTGAAAAAGTTATTTACAACTATTGTCCTCACGGTTACAGTAACACCAAACTTACCAATATATTCTTTGAAAACAAACTTAAAGTAATCGCAACCTGAAAACATCCATTAAATTGCTTGAATTAGCATAAAAGATGTAAGTTTAATCTAAATGTCGGAACTGCTTTCTACTGAATTAAAGTGCGAACTGAAAAACAAATAGAAGTTCAGCATTCTGAATTGATAAATTATTTTATGCAACACAGCATTTTTAAAATAACAAACGTGAATAATCATTTTAAAATTCAAAATTGTTTTTAAAATAGGCACTGAAAAGTTATTATCGTCCCAACAGGTAAAACAAATACATGAAATCATGTGTTTGTGTTTTAAAACTTCATGAGAATCTTGATTATTATTTTAATGACTTTGAGTTATTTCAACATACAGAGTCAAAATACAAAAAAGAAGATGATAGGATCAGTGTCTGTTGCCAATGTCGATCATAAGGTTACTGTCATTAACTTTGAAAAATACGAATCATTAGTCAAAAAGAATGACAACAAACTCTATGTTGTAAATTTTTGGGCAACATGGTGCAAACCATGTGTTATGGAACTTCCTGATTTCATGGAAGTAAATACAGAATATCGGAGCAATCCCAATTTCAAAATGATTCTGGTAAGTTTAGATCTGGCAAAAGAAGTTGAAACTGAAGTCAGGCCTTTTTTAAAGAAGAATAAAATGGAAGTTGATACGTATCTTTTAGATGATAATAAAAGAATGAATCAGTGGATTCCAGCCATCGACAAAAACTGGAGTGGCGCTATTCCTGCCACAGTGTTCTATCGAAATGGAGTGAAATTAGAGTTTAAGGAAAGTAAATTGCAAAAAAATGATTTAATTCAACTTATCAGTAGATATATACAAAACAAATAATATGAAAAGAACAGATTTAATTTTAAGTTTGATAATATTACTGACAATTTTCAGTAAAGTAAATGCTCAGAAAATGGAAAATAACTATATAGCCTTTCGCTTCTTTGAAATCCGACAATGAAACCATTTTATTGTCGACATTTTTCAATTTAAAATC